>ERZ773018.18-NODE-18-length-129661-cov-9.939856_pt1 | contig 129661 bp, 111 predicted proteins | sample MGYA00580840_ERZ773018 | MGnify/ENA primary metagenome ERZ773018 (study PRJEB29015, sample SAMEA2738125) | human oral metagenome | biome: human oral; feature: human-associated habitat; material: saliva | place: China | collected 2256 ... | reverse complement strand
CCCACCGAAACAACTGGGACTAACCCTCCACCAACTCTTTTTGTCCTTTAACCCGGGAAGCCATGGTGAGTAAGTGGTTAAAGCGCGCAGCATCAAATTTCTGGGTGTATGGAGTTGCTGCGTGCTTGTGGGTCTGGTTCCGGGCGGGCAAGAGCTTAATTAGCGTGAACATACCTAGCTATTTCAGCTAGTCTTTACTCATGCAGGTTAAAAGCAGCATTGCTAGGTGTCCTATGATCTGCTGCAAGTCCTTTTAAGAGAGGTGCCAGCAAGTGGCTAATAATCCCGAAGCTAATGTCGAGCAGTTGGTGAAATCTAAACAGCGAGTAGCTGACCATGGTGAGGTCTTCACCCCGGCTCATATTGTTGAGGCAATGCTCGACTTGGTTAAGGATGAGTCAGAACGTATTGATTCACGCTTTCTTGAACCAGCTTGCGGTGAGGGTAACTTTCTGAAACAGGTATTGATACGTAAACTTGCTACAGTTCACGCTAAATATGGGCGTAACGAATTTGAACGACGTCATTATGCATTACTTGGGTTGATGTGCGTCTATGGTATTGAACTACTTGAGGATAACACACAATCTTGTAGAGAGAATTTGATTGAAATTTTCATGCAGTTTATTAACGATCCTGCGGATATGGTTTGGGAGCAAGCAGCCAGAAAAGTTGTGGAAGTAAATATTGTGCAGGCTGATGCTTTAACCATGCGTTGCCCTGATGGTAGTCATATTGTGTTCCCTGAGTGGGGATACATTGGTCGCGGTAAATACCAACGTCGTGATTTTCAATACTCTGATTTAACGCAGCGTAGTTCTTTTGTAGGTACGCTTTTCGAAGATCTTGAACAAGACGAAATTTTTGCCCCTAGGGCCAGCTATCCTAGCATGACTGTATATGAAATTGCTGAGAGCTGACGATGATGCTCCAGTTTTCTTCTCATAATCCTGATGTGCTTGAGTGTATCGCCAACTTATCTAATGATGAGATTTTCACCCCGCCACAGATTGTTAATGCTATGTTAGATCAACTAACAGATGCTTGGGAGCAAGATAATGATGGCGAAAATATTTGGGAGAATCCTGCAGTAAAATTTCTTGATCCATTCACTAAATCTGGGATATTTCTACGTGAGATTACTCGGCGGCTTGTAGACGGGTTGGAGTTTAAGATCCCAGATGTTCAAGAACGTATTAATCACATATTAACCAACCAAGTTTACGGTATTGCTATTACTAGGCTTACTGGTATGCTGGCTAGGCGTAGTGTGTACTGTTCTAAATGGGCTAACCGAAAGTACTCTATCTGCACCGCCTTTGATAATGAACAAGGCAACATTTGGTTTGAGCGGACTGAACATGTTTGGAGAGGTGGTAAACCTGAATATAGGGTGAATCCTTTAACGGGAGATGAAGTTAAGATTTACGTAAATCGACGCTGCGAATATTGTGGAGCCGGGGAAGCTGATTATGGGCGAGGTGTGGACCTAGAGAGCCATGCTTATGCTTTTATTCATACTGATAATGTTCAAGATTGTGTAAGAGATATTTTTGGAGTAGCTATGCAGTTTGATGTAGTAATTGGGAATCCTCCATATCAGCTTTCAGACGGAGGGCATGGAGCGTCAGCTACTCCTATATATCAATATTTTGTGGAAAAAGCTCTTGATCTTGAACCTCGCTACGCAATATTTATTACTCCTTCGCGTTGGTTTGCAGGCGGTAAAGGTCTAGATGCATACCGTAAAAAGATGCTTTCTGACCATCGTATGCGCTCACTAGTTGATTATCCGAAGCTCTATGAGGCATTCCCTGGGGTTAAGATTCGTGGTGGAGTCAGCTATTTCTTATGGGCTCGTGACTACGATGGTCCCTGTGCTGTGCAAACTATTTGGGATGGAGAACCCACTGGTCCGATAGTTGAGCGTTATCTAGATGAATTTGATGTATTGGTCAGGCAAAATCAGGCTGTGTCAATTTTGAAGAAGGTATTACTAAAGACTGTAAATACTTTAGATAGGGAAGTATCGTCTAATAAGCCGTTCGGGCTTCGTACATATTTTCATGGATCTAATTTAAAACAAGATATCTCAGATCCTGTTAAATTGTATGGGTCACAAAAGATTTCCTGGGCTGAACGAGACCAGATTTTAAAAAATTCTGAGTGGATTGATGACTGGAAAGTTCTCATGACGCGCGTTCAGGGTACTAGTGCTGCAGTGGAGACGATGTTTCTATCACGGCCAATTGTGGCAGAGCCCGGTACTGCCTGTACTGAAACTTACATTGTAGCTGGACATTTCCCCTCCGAAGAACAAGCAAAGTCTTTAGCCTCCTATTTGCGAAGTCGTTTTGTTAGATTCTTAGTGTCATTACGTAAATCTACTCAGGATGCTCCAAAACATGTCTATTCTTTCGTTCCAGTTCAAAGCTGGGATCGCTACTGGACAGACCAAATGCTATATGAGAAATACAGCTTAACAGATGAAGAAATTGGTTTTATAGAGTCTGTGGTGCGACCTATGGAGGATGAATAGATATGACAAATAGAGAGTCGGAATTACTCCCTCCTAAAATATCTGCACATTTACGTATCTATGCTTGGAGTTTCAAAAATGCTCCTGTCGATTATGAAGGTCTGATTAAGATTGGGCAGACTACTAAACTTGATGTTAATGAACGTATTAGGCAATCACAGGGACAAGTGCAGCAATCATATGTGTTACATGTTGATGAACTTGCTGAACGTAAAGATGGAACTATATTTAGGGATACTGATGTAATTAAGCGTCTTGTGTCGAAAGGATTTGAAAATCCTAAATTAGGTTCGTCAAGAGAATGGGTGCGATGCGCTCCGGCTGACGTGCTTGCTTCAATTGCTGAGTTGCGTGATGGTGAGGTATATGCTGGGAGGCATTATCAAACTTTTCCTATGCGTCCAGAGCAACGTGAGGCTGTAGAACGGACGTGGGGGTATTTCAACTCAATTTGGGCTGAGAATCCCAATGCTGTACCTAGATTCTTGTGGAACGCGAAGATGCGTTTTGGTAAAACCTTCGCTGCTTATCAACTAGCAAAAACAATGGAGGCTAAACGAGTTTTAGTAGTAACCTTTAAACCTGCAGTGCAAGATGCGTGGAATGAAGATCTTACCAGCCATATCGATTTTGAAGGATGGCAATATCGTAATGCTGCAAGTATGACTGCTGAACCATTCATCGATATGTCTAGCCCACTAGTTTATTTTGGGTCTTTTCAAGATTTACTTGGCCGAAATCGAAAAACTGGTCTAATCAAGCCTAAGAATGAATGGGTACACACGATTAATTGGGATTTAGTGATTTTCGATGAGTATCACTTTGGGGCTTGGCGAGACTCTGCTAAAGAACTATTTGAAGGTGAAGACAAGAAAGAAGCAAGGAAAGAACTGAAAGCAGAATATCATCAAGAGCTCGATACCTTCGGTGAGGAACTTGAAGAGCTGGGTAATGATGAGGGAGACTTCCTGCCGATTACTACACGCGCTTACCTGTACCTATCAGGAACACCTTTCAAAGCTTTGGCCACGGGTGAATTTATCGAGGAACAGATTTTCAACTGGACTTATACAGATGAGCAAAGCGCAAAACACAAATGGGCTGAAGATTATCCTGGCCAGTGGAATCCATATGGTTCGCTACCAGAGATGAGGTTGCTGACCTATCAGATGCCAGATGATCTTATTGCTGTTGCTCACCAAGGTGAGTTTGATGAATTTGATCTAAATGAGTTCTTTTCAGCTACCGGTACGGCCGTTGATGCTAAGTTCAAGCATGAGAATGATGTACAAAAATGGCTTGACCTAATTCGCGGTAATCATGCTCCGACTCAAATCGATGCTCTAAAAACAGGTAGTCGTCCGCCTTTACCGTATGCGGACTCAAGACTTTTACCATACTTGCAACATTCTTTCTGGTTCCTCCCTACTGTTGCTTCTTGCTATGCGATGGCTAACCTTCTAAAAGCAAGGCATAATACTTACTGGCACGCTTATAATATTCTGGTTGTTGCAGGTTCTAATGCTGGTGTTGGAATAAATGCGCTTCCACCAGTTAGGAAAGCGATTGCTGATGGGTATGAAACTAAGACCATTACTCTTTCGTGTGGAAAACTCACTACGGGTGTGACCGTCAAGCAATGGTCATCAATTCTTATGTTGCGTAACCTAAAGAGCCCAGAGACTTATTTCCAAGCAGCCTTTAGGGTGCAATCGCCTTGGTCGATCAAAAATCCTGATGGAGATGACCCGAGTCGGGAAGAGGTTATTAAACCTGTGGCATTCGTGTTTGACTTTGCTCCTACAAGGGCTTTGAGTCAGCTAGCTGACTATGGAGTTGGGTTAAATCCGCAGGCTAATAACCCTGAACAAGCAGTTGCTGACTTGGTTAAGTTCCTACCGGTGCTGGCATATGATGGGGCAAATATGACTCAGGTGGATGCTGGAGCGATTCTTGATATTGCTATGGCTGGTACTTCGGCTACCTTATTGGCCCGCAAGTGGGAGTCTGCTGTGTTGGTTAATGTAGATAACGAAACACTACGGAAAATTATGAACAATCAAAGGGCTATGGAAGCTGTCATGAACATCGAAGGGTTTCGCTCTCTAGGTCAAGATGTGTTCGAGACGGTAGTTAACAAATCTGAAACTGTTTCGAAGACTAAAAAAGAAAAGGGGGAAATTTTGGATAAGAAAGGGAAGAAGGAGTTAACTGATGAAGAGAAAGAATATAAGTCTAAGCGGAAGCAAATTCAAGAAAAGCTTATTAAATTCGCTGCCCGTATTCCAGCTTTCATGTATTTAACTGATTATCGTGAAAATACTTTACAAGACGTGATTACAAAGATTGAGCCAGATCTTTTTAAACAAGTTACAGGACTGACTGTAGATGATTTCCATCTGCTTGTTAATCTTGGCGTGTTTAACTCGATTCATATGAATCAGGCAGTTTTTGCTTTCCGTCGCTATGAGGATGCTTCTCTTTCTTATGCAGGTATTTCAAGCCATAAGGGGTTAAGGAAAATTGGTGGCTACGATACTGTAATTACACTGGAGGAGTATTAGTTATTTTGCTGAGCTGCTTGGGTCTTAATCCAAGTATGCTACCGGGAATAATAGAATTTTAGTGTCCCTTGACCGAAGTTGGAGGAATATTTCTCATGTATGAGAAGCAGATTAACTATCCATGTGCAGTTGTAGACGATGATAAAGAAGGTTTTAATATAGCCTTAGATTGGCTAGCTGAATATGCAACAAACAGAGAAAACCTTACGGTCTGGATAGAGCAAAAGAATATGATCAATAACTATAGGTTTTTGAAACAAATCTTACGTTTAAATGATGTTAAGTTAGTTATTAAAATTCCCTTTGGTCGGGTTGATGGTCCGGTGTTAGCAGTTTGTCCACATCTAGATACTTTTTCTTATATAACAAGTGCTGCCGGGGTGACCGCATTGGCTGTTATGCGAGGTTCGGAAGATTTATATACATGGACAAAGGAAGTTAATGCTGAAGTTCTTCAGCGTCTTGAGTATGAAGATAATCGATACGTTGGCACTAATTTAGAAATAGAGTCGGAGCTTGCTCCTGAAGTTATCACTAAATTGAAGCAAATTACCTTATCTATCAATCATAATAAGACTATTGCTGCTGGTGATGAAAAGAATATAGTAGTTAAGCATCTTTTGTGGTTACGTAATAATGGATTCACTCTTCCGGCAAAGAGCATGGCTGAATGGGCTATTGCGCATGGGTGGACAAAAAATAATCCGAAAGAGCTTATGAAATTGGTAAACAGAATAAACTCTGGTGTGACTCCACGTTTGTCATATTAGCGATGTATAAGCTATCGAAAACAGCCTGTTGTAATTCTGGAACATGCTGAGAAATAGCTAGTAATAGCTAATCTGGCATGGAAATATATAGATACTCTTCTTGTCCTTTAACTTCGAGGATTAGATTCTCGGGTGGTTGTGCTTGATGTGCGCGGATGACTCTGAAATCTTTCCTCCCATGTGGTGGTATTGAGAAATTATCGCATATGCGAAGCGTTTTAGCTTCTTCTCTATTAACAATTTTTGTTACAATAAGCTCTTCGTCTCCTGGGTTATTAATGCTGTAAATATTGTTCTTGATACGGGTTATGGTCGGGTGTGGTTTAAGAGATTTATCAATAGAGTGGACAGCGTTCGCTTGTGCTTCTGAGTAAATATTTCGTTTTTTCTGTTCTTCAAGAATTTCGTTAAGTGTAGCTAATTTTTGTTCGGCTATTTCTAAAGTTTTAGCTGTACTGCGCTCCGCTTTTTTGGCCTGTTCGCTAGCCTCTTCGGCCTCTAGCCTAGCCTTTTTAGAAAGGTTTTTATGCCAGTATGATAATGCAGCGCATATAACTGTTGCTAATGCAGATATGGCAGAAATCCAGTTAGGAATCCAGTTAAGTAAATCCATGATTATTCCTTACTTGAGGAGTGTTTTTGGGAGCAGTCATTGCACAGGCCGAAGAATTCGGCCACGTGCTCTACCTTGGTAAAACCATTGGCTGAGGCAATGTCATGCACCCAGTTTTCAAACAAGGAGCCGGCAATCTCCACCGCCTTGCCGCAGCTGCGGCACACCAAGTGGTGATGGTGGCCCTCGTTAGTGCACAGACGATACAGGGCCTCGCCGTCGTCGGAACGGACCGTATCTACCAAATCCTCCTCAGCCAAAGACTGCAAATTCCGGTAGACCGTAGCCAAACCAACCTTAGTGCCCTCCTCCTCAAGCTCGGCGTGAATCTGCTGGGCAGAAAGAAACACCTGGCTGCGCTCCAACAAATCCACAATCGCGCTGCGCTGCCAAGTAGAGCGGCGCTTAACCTCAGCCACGGCTAGCCTCCACCTCAGGTAAACGCCCATCCACTAGACGCTCATCCTCCAAATCCTTGCGTTTAAAAACTCGCTTAGCGCCCCACGTCAACACAGCCGTCAACGCGTAGGTGGCCACCAGCAGGCACACAATCATGGCGCCGGGAGAGACCGCCACCGCATAGGTGATAAACAAGCCAGCCAGGCAGGCACACACACCCAAAACCATGGCCAGATTCATGGTGCGCCCAAAAGAATGCGAAACCAGCTGGGCAATCGCCACAGGCACAATCATCACCGCGCTCACCAACAGTACGCCCACCACCCGCATAGAAACAGACACTGTCAAGGCAGAAACCACGGCCACCAAAATGTTGAGCACACCCACCGGCAAACCGCAGGCGCGCGCAAACTCCTCATCGTGGCATAGCGCAAACAGAGGGCCGCGCAGGCCAATACCCACCGCCAAAATCAGCAGCGCCAACACGGCAGTGGTGCGCACATCGTTTTCAGAAACCGTGGCGATAGAACCAAACAGGTAGCTGTTCAAATTAGTGGTGGTGCCGCCAGCAAACTTAATCAGGATCACGCCCCCGGCAATGCCGCCATAAAACAAGATCGCCAGTGCCACATCCCCGCGTGTATGGCCAGCCTGGCGGATCAGCTCAATCAGCAGCGCCCCCGCCAGGGAAGCCACAATCGCGCCGGGAACCGCCAAAGCGTCGGCGGGGCTAACCCCCAGCCAGGCGCCCACCAGCCAGCCCAGGGCCACGCCGGTTAGGGAGACGTGCCCAATACCGTCACCCATCAGCGCCAGGCCACGCTGCACCAGGTATGTGCCCACCACCGGGGCGGCCAGGCCCACCAGCACGGCGGCAATCAGGGCCCGCTGCATCAGTGGGGAAGCAAGCATTTCAGTGATCATGTCGGCCTCCTCAATCAGCCTGGTTTAGATGCAGGTTAGGGGCGTGGTGGTGCACATAGGCTGGGGCGGCTGAATGCGGGTCTAGGTGCTCGCAGTCTGGCTCACAGTACGGCTCTGGCTCACAGTCTGGCTCTGGCTCGCGCCCCGACTCGCGCTCTGGCTCATGGGCAGCCAGGGGGCGACTGGCAGCCAGGGAGCGGCTGGCAACCACGCGCCCATCAGCCAAAGTCACGGTGCGATCGACCAAACCAGCTAGTTCACCCATCTCATGCAGCACCGTGACCAGGGTGATGCCCTGGCTGCGCAGCTGGGCCAGGCAGTCAGCTAGGCCTTGACGGCTGGCGCGGTCCACCCCCGCCAGGGGCTCATCCAAAAACAGCAGTTGCGGGCGGCGCACCAGGGCGCGGGCAATCATCACGCGCTGAGCCTGACCGCCAGAAAACACCTGCACATGGTCGTTGGCGCGTTTAGCTAGCCCCACCTGGGCTAGAGCCTCCAGTGCCTGTGCTTTAGCGCCCCCGCCCCAGCTGGCAAAAGGCCGCCCCGGGCCCAGTAGCCCCGAGCGCACCACCTCCAGGGCGGTGGCGGGCACGCCCGCTGTGGCCGAGACACGCTGGGGCACATACCCCACCCGCATCCAGGGCACTTGGCGGCGTTTAGACAGCGAAGTGCCAAAAAGCTGCACGTCTCCACCCGCCAAAGGGTAAAGCCCCAGGCAGGCCTTGATCAGGGTTGATTTTCCACATCCGTTAGCGCCCAATAACGCCACAGACTCCCCGCGCTCAACCGTTAGCGACACCTGATGCAAAATATGCGTGGAACCCATGACTACATCAATGGAATCCACCTTCAGGGGTGGGTGAGCGGGGGAGTTGGCGTGGGCGTGCTGATTTGCAGCGCTCACTTGCAGTTCAAAGCCTCACGTAGGTTAGTCAGGTTGGTGGTCATGGCGCCCTCATAGTCGCCCTTTTCGGGGGCGGACTCGATGGGGCTGAGTACCGAGGTCTTAGCGCCGGTTTCCTTAGCTACAGCCTGGGCGGTCTTGGGGGAAACTAGCTCTTCGGTGAAGATGGTGGTGGTGCCGGTCTGCTTAACCACCTGCTTGACCTTGGCAATGTCTGCGGGGGAGGGCTCAGAGTCGGGGTCAATACCCGAGACTGAAACCTGGGTTAGTCCGTAGCGCTCAGCCAGGTAGCCAAATGCGGCGTGGCTGGTGACGAAAGTCTTGCGGGTGCACTGGCTTAGGCCCTGCTTGTAGCTGGTGTCGAGTTTGGTCAGCTTAGCCAGGGTGGTTTTGAGGTTGGCGTCGTAGTCAGCCTTGTGGGTGGGGTCAGCCTTTACTAGCGCCGCGTGCACCTGCTTGGCGGCGTCAGCCATGCGGGTGGGGTCGAGCCAGAAGTGCGGGTCAGTGCTGCCGTGGTCGTGATCGTCGTGGTCGCTTTCGGCGGTGCTGGCCGAGGTGGCGTGGTCGTGATCGTCGTGGTCGGTTTCAGTGGCCGACGGCGACGCCGTGGCATCGTGGTCATGATCGTCACCGTCGTGGTCATCGCGCTGCTCCAGCCTCACCGAACTGGCTAGGTTAACCACGGTGGGGCCAGAAACCTGCTTGACTGCCTCATCTAGCGAGGACTGGAAGCCGGCTACATAAACCACCATCTTGGCGCCAGATAGCTTGGTTACATCCTTGGGGGAGAGCTCAAAGTCGTGCGGCTCTACGTTGGCGGGAGTTACCGAGTTGGCCTCAACGTGGCTGCCACCTACCGACTGCACCAGGTAGTTAACCGGGTAGAAGGAGGTAGCTACCTTGATTTTGCCGGAGGAAGAACCCTCAGAGTTGGTGGAAGAACCACAGGCGGCTGCTGAGAAGGTCAGCGCCAAAACACCAGTGGCGGCTGCCAGGCGACGTAAAGCAGTGCGATTAATACTCATGACAATCATTATCAGTAATGGCTCTGGCTTAGTCAATTTGTGTCCCCAATGTGGACACGGGCGCGAGCGGCCCGGGCGGGGCGCTGCGGCGCGGGCGCCTAGACCGCGAGCGCGAGGCTACCCGCTCGGCCCGCCCGGCCTGCCCAGGTGCGGCCCGCCCTGCCTGCCTGGCGCGGCTAAAACACGCGGCCCCACCCCCCGCAGGCGCAAGCTCACAGGCCCAGGCGCGGGCGGCGTCGTCGGCAATAAGCAAAAGCCACTAAACTAGAGGGAGCGCTGCGGGTTTGTTGGCCCGGGCGCATCGTTCCCGCCAGCCAGGCGTGGACAACGAAACTAAGGAGAACTCGTGGCTTCAACCCCCTCGCGTCTAGATAACGTAATCAACCTAGCTAAGCGACGCGGATTCGTATTCCCCTGTGGAGAGATCTACGGCGGTACCCGCTCAGCTTGGGATTACGGCCCGCTCGGCGTGGAGCTGAAAGAAAACATCAAGCGCCAGTGGTGGCAGTACATGGTGCGCAGCCGTGCAGATGTGGTGGGGCTAGACTCCTCCGTGATCCTGCCGCGCGAGGTGTGGGTGGCCTCCGGTCACGTCAAGGCCTTCACTGACCCGCTAATCGAATGCACCTCCTGCCACAAGCGTCTGCGTGAAGACACCCTGCAGGAGGCCTACGCCGCCAAGCACGGCGTGGAAAACCCCGACGAGGTGCCGCTAAGCGAGCTGGTATGCCCCAACTGTGGCACTCGCGGCCAGTTCACTGAACCCAAGGCTTTCTCCGGGCTACTCAAGACCTTCCTAGGCCCGGTAGATGATGAAGCCGGCCTGCACTACCTGCGTCCTGAAACCGCGCAGGGTATTTTCGTCAACTTCGCCAACGTCATGAGCGCCGCGCGTAAGAAGCCGCCGTTTGGCATTGGTCAGGTAGGTAAGTCTTTCCGTAACGAAATCACCCCCGGTAACTTCATCTTCCGCACCCGCGAATTTGAGCAGATGGAGCTGGAGTTCTTCGTGGAGCCGGGCACGGACGAAGAATGGCACCAGTACTGGATTGACTACCGCAAGGCATGGTACGTGGGGCTGGGTATTGACCCCGAAAACCTGCGTTTCTACGAGCACCCCAAGGAGAAGCTCTCCCACTACTCCAAGCGCACCGTGGACATCGAATACCGTTTCGGTTTCCAGGGCAGCGACTGGGGCGAGCTGGAGGGTATCGCCAACCGCACCAACTTTGACCTCAAGACCCACGCCGAGCACTCCGGCAAGGACCTGAGCTATTTTGACCAGACCAAGAACGAGCGCTGGGTGCCTTACGTAATTGAGCCCTCCGCCGGTCTGACCCGCTCGCTGATGGCCTTCCTGGTGGATGCTTACACCGAGGATGAGGCCCCCAACACCAAGGGTGGGGTAGACAAGCGCGTAGTGCTCAAGCTTGACCCGCGCCTGAGCCCGGTTAAGGCTGCTGTGCTGCCGCTGTCTCGCAAGCCTGAGCTGACCGGCCCCGCCTCCGAGCTAGCTGACCAGCTGCGTCAGTTCTGGAACGTGGAGTACGACGCTGCCGGTGCGGTGGGTCGCCGCTACCGCCGCCAGGATGAGATCGGTACCCCCTTCTGCATCACCTACGACTTTGACTCCCTGGAAGATGGCGCCGTCACCATCCGCGAGCGCGACACCATGGTTCAAGAGCGTATCGCGCTCGACCAGGTGCAGCGTTACCTAGCCGAGCGTCTTGTAGGCTGCTAAATGTCTCATGCTCACGGGCATGGCCACGCACCCGAACTAGCCCCCCAACAGGCTAAACGGGTGCGTGTGCTATTAGCGGCAATTGTTGTCCCGCTGGTGTTGGTGGCCCTGGTTGGCCTGGTGGCTATCTACCCAAGCACAAACACCAAGATGGGTTCGCGGGCGTTTTTGTCTCAGGGCTCTTCTTTGGCGCGCCTGGAGGTCACTAGTTTGGATGTGGCCGGCTGCCAGGGTGTTTTTGGGGGTATGCAAAGCGGTTACGGCACTACTGGTTCCGCTGGCTCTAGCGGGGCCGACGGCGCCGGGGCAAGCTCTGGCTCTAACGGCTCGGGCGGCGTCGGCGCTGATGGGGCCGGGACCAAGGCGGACACTAGCGGGGCCACTTCCAGTGCGGACAGTAGCTTGCTTAAAGACGCCGTGTGCGCCAAAGTCATCAAAGGCAAGGGCAAGGGTCTGGTGGTGCCAATCCACGTGCCCACCGAGTCACGCAAGTTTGTCTCTGTGGGCGATCAGGTTAACGCCATGTACACTCCGGCTGCTATCAGCGCCGGCACGCCGTTCATTTTCATTGATTTTGAACGCGCCCAGCCGGTGGGGATCCTAGCCCTGGTATACCTGGTGGTTGTGGTGGCCGTAGCCGGGCGTAAGGGTGTGCTTTCCATTTTGGGCCTAGCTGCGGCGCTGGCGGTGCTGGTGGGGGTAATGATCCCGGCCCTGTTGGCGGGCACCAACCCGGTAGTGGTGGTGTGTGTTTGCGCGCTAGCCATGCTGATTTTGGCCCTCTACCTGGCCCACGGGGTCAGTGTGCGCACCACAACCGCGCTGCTGGGAACCGTGGCCGGGCTGGTGGTGACGGTATTTTTGGCTCAGCTGAGCGCCATCTACGCCCACCTAAATGGGGCCAGTAGTGAGGACGCCATTGCGCTGACCACCTCTGTGCCGGGGATTAACATGTCGGCGTTGCTGGTGTGCGGCATGGTGCTGGCTGGTTTGGGTGTGCTTAACGACGTAACCATCACTCAAGCCTCAGCGGTGTGGGAGCTGCATGGCGCCAACCCCACTATGGGCACCTGGAAACTAGCGCGGGTGGCGATGCGTATTGGTCGCGATCATATTGCCTCCACCGTCTATACCCTGGCTTTCGCCTACGCCGGTAGCGCCCTGCCGCTGATTATGGTGGCGGCCCTGATTGACCGCTCAGTTTGGGCCACCATTTTGAGTGGGGAAATAGCTGAGGAGGTAGTGCGTACGCTGGTTTCCTCTATTGGTTTGGTGCTGGCTATCCCGGCGACGACGCTCATCGCGGCGTTCTTGAGCGTGCGCACCGCCGACAAAGCCAGTGTTGTGCACGACGCCGCAGCGCCTGGCACTGTAAACGCAGGCAGCTCCCATCGGGGCTCCCACCGCGCTGACAATGGCGGCGCTAGCAATAGGGGTGCCGACGGCGCCGACGCGGCTGGCGCTTAGCCGCCGGAAACGTCGCTTTCTGCCAGATGCAGCTGGTGGGCTTGGGCTTCAGTTAAGTAAGGCGAGTCCAGCCAGCCATCAGGCAGATGCGGGCGTTTAGCGTGACCAGCCCGGCCCCGGGGGCGCTCAGCGGCGTCGCCGGGGTAAGGGGCTGAAGCATCCAGGGCGGACAGGCGCTGCTCTAATTCTTCACGGGTGCTCACCCGCATCAGGGCGTTACGGGCCTCGCCGCCCACGCTGTAACCCTTCAAATACCAGCCAATGTGTTTACGCAGGTCCCGAATGGCGCGGTCGGGGCCAATCTCGTCGCTAAGCAGATCCGCGTGGCGGCGGATCACCTCAAGCACCGCCGCCAAATCAGGGTGGGTGCGTTCATTGCTGCCGTGCAAAGCATGTACCAGGTCAGCAAACAGCCAGGGGCGCCCCTGACAGCCCCGGCCCACCACGACGCCGTCGGCGCCGGTAGCAGCCAGCATGTTAACGGCGTCGTCACCAACCCAAATATCCCCATTACCCAGCACGGGCACACTAACCGCCTGCTTAAGGGTGCCAATGTAATCCCACTGGGCGCTGCCCGAATAGTGTTGCTGGGCGGTGCGTGCATGTAGGGCAATGGCGCTTACACCCGCATCCTCAGCCTCCCGGGCGCTATCTAGATAGGTGATGTGGTCATCATCAATGCCGATACGCATTTTGATGGTTACCGGCACCTCAAAGTCGCGGCTCTCGCTAGCGGCCTTGGCTGCCTGCACTGCCGCATTAACCAGGGCTTTAAACAAGTCACGCTTCCAGGGCAGGGCTGAGCCGCCACCTTTACGCGTCACCTTGGGTACGGGGCAACCAAAGTTCAAATCAATGTGGTCGGCCAGGTTTTCGCGCACCAAAATTTCTACCGCCTGGGCGGTTACATTGGGGTCAACCCCGTAAAGCTGGATTGAACGCAGGCGCTCAGTGGGGTCAGTGCGCACCATCTGCAAAGTTTTAGGGTTGCGCTCCACCAGGGCGCGGGTGGTGACCATTTCGGTAACAAACAAGCCCGCCGGGGCCAGTAGGCCGCCGTCGTAGGGGATCTGGCCGCTGGAGGCTGGGCGCAGCTGTTTAGGCAGGGCCGACTCAGCAAATTCACGGCAAAGACGCCTAAAAGAAGCGTTAGTAACCCCCGCCATCGGCGCTAACTCTACTGGGGTGGCCAGTGTATGGGGGCCGATTTTTACCTGGTGGCTTGGTGTTTCAGAGGGGCTGCTTGGGGTGGCAGATAAATTTTGGGGCACGCTCACGCCTCAATCCTTACATACATCCTTATAGGTATGCCCACGTGGTCTTTGACTGTTACCGCCACGACTTTGCAAACATAATGCACATATCCCCCTATAGAAAAATGTCTGACAAATTATTGTCGCAGTCTTTGTACACTTAGAGTATGTACAAGAACCTGCTCCGCTGGCGCCAAGCCATGCTTGAAGGGGCTAAGGTTCGCCTGCGCCCCGTTAAAGATTCTGACTGGGACATTTACGGCGCCTGGAATAACGACGCCGAGGTGAGCGTTGGGCAAAACGATCTGTTTATGCCTTTCAACGCAGACCAGCTAGAAAACCTTTTTAAAATGTGGCGGGTTGAAGACCCCGCCAGCGGTTTTACCTGCACCATTGAAACCCTAGATGGCCAGGTGGTAGGCACTATCTCCATCTATGGAATTAAATCTCCCGTGCGCTGCGCTACGTTAGGAATAACTATCGCCCCTGGCCACCAAAACCGTGGCTACGGCCGCGAGGCTTTGCTAATCGCATTGCGTCTAGCTTTTGAAGAGTACAACGCACACAAGGTTGAGCTGGAAGTTTACGACTATAACCAGCACGCCATTGGTCTATATGAATCTGTAGGTTTTGTTACTGAAGGTTGCCGCCGCGAAGTGGTTTACCACATGGGACGCTACTTTGACCGAATCCTGATGGGCATCTTGGAAAGCGAGTGGCGCCAACGCCAAGACATCGCTCCTGCCTGCGACGCCTAAAACCGCGCCTCAGCGGCGCCAATGCCAAAACAAGTGGCCCCGGCTGTTAGCCGGGGCCACAATGTTTAGCTACTAGCTGGCTGGTGTGGGCGGCGCGTTAACCACGCCCCGCCCAGCTCAAGCGCCTAGCCAGCCAAAGCGGTTAGCCGGCCAAAGCGCCTGAGTTAGCCAAAACTGCCTACTTGGCTGGGACAATGCTGACCAGCTTGGGGGCGCGCACGATCACCTTGCGAATTTCGCTGTCACCCAGGGTGCGCTTAACTCCAGGAGCCTGCAGGGCCAGACGCTCAAGCTCAGCCGGGTCAATGTCAGGGTCAACCTCAAGCTTGTCGCGCACCTTGCCGGCCACCTGAATCACGCAGGTGACCGCGTCAGCCTTAAGCAGGGCGGCGTCGGAAACAGTGGGGAAGGGTTCGCGGGCCAAAGAGTTCTCGTGCCCCAGGCGCTTCCACAGCTCCTCAGCAATGTGGGGAGCCACCGGGGAAACCATCAAAACCAGGGCTTCGATAGCCTCACGCGGCACTGCCTTAATGGAGGTCAGGTGGTTGTTGAGCACAATCAGCTTGGCGATAGCAGTGTTCAGGCGCATGTTGGCGTAATCCTCAGTTACCCCATCAATAGTGCGCGCAACCAGCTTCTTGGTGGCCAAGTCAGGCTCGTCTTCGCTGATCACCAGCTCGCCGGTGACCTCATCAATGGCGTTACGCCACAGGCGCTGCAAGAAACGCTGCGAACCAACCACCGCGCGGGTCTCCCAGGGGCGGTCCATGTCCAGGGGAGCCATGCTCATCTCGTAAACACGGAAGGTGTCTGCGCCGTAAGCCTCATACATGTCGTCAGGGGTGACGATGTTCTTCAGGCTCTTACCCATCTTGCCGTATTCACGCTTGACGGGCTCACCGCGCCAGGTGAATTTGCCTTCTTCTTCCTCCACAACCTCATCTGCGGGCACATACTGGCAGCGCTTGTCCTTGTAGGCGTAGGCCTGCACATAACCCTGGTTGAACAGCTTGTGGTAAGGCTCAGAGGAAGAGACAAAGCCCAGGTCAAACAGCACCTTGTGCCAAAAACGCGAGTACAGCAGGTGCAGCACGGCGTGCTCGACGCCACCAATGTAGAGGTCAGTACCGCCCGAAGTGTTACCAACCTCGGGGCGCGGACCCATCCAGTAAGCCTCGTTAGCCGGGTCAATTAGAGCCTGGCAGTTGTGCGGGTCAACGTAACGCATCTCGTACCAGCAAGAACCAGCCCACTGGGGCATGGTGTTGGTTTCACGGTAGTAGACGCGCGGGCCGTCACCCAGGTCAAGTTCAACCTCAACCCATTCGCGAGCGCGCCCCAGCGGCGGCTCAGGTGAGGAAGAAGCATCCTCAGGGTCATAGGTGGTGGGGGAGTAGTTGGTAACTTCAGGCAGTTCAACCGGCAGCATCGACTCAGGCAGGGCGTGCACGCCACCTTCCTCATCCCACACGATCGGGAAGGGTTCACCCCAGTAGCGCTGGCGAGAGAACAGCCAGTCACGCAGACGGTAGGTGATAGCGCCGCGTCCGTAGCCCTTTTCCTCCAGCCAGGCGATCATCTTGGTCTTAGCTGCGTCCTTACCCAGGCCGTCCAGGCTCACCTCAGCGTTAGCTGAGTCAACTGCGACGCCGTCGCCCACGTAAGCCTTTTCGTCCAGGTTAATGCCGCGCGGGTCCTCAGCCGGGCCGATGGTCTGGACAATGTCCAGGTTGAAGGTGCGAGCAAACTCCCAGTCACGCTGGTCGTGGGCGGGCACGGCCATAATCGCGCCGGTGCCGTAACCCATCAGCACATAGTCGGCAATGAACAGCGGCAGCTGCTTGCCGTTAACCGGGTTGGTGGCCCACAGGCCAGTAAACACGCCAGTCTTTTCACGGTCTGACGCAGTGCGGTCAGCGTCAGAAGTGCGCGCAGCCTGGGCGCGGTAGGCGGCTACAGCCTCAACCGGGGTGGCGTAGCCACCCTTCCACTCCTCGCGAGTGCCCTCAGGCCAAGCCGAGGGGACCTTAAGTGCGGCGGCGTCGTCGGGGGCAGCAGGGTAAGTGCCACCCAAAAGCGGGTGCTCAGGGGCCACAACCGTGAAGGTAGCGCCAAAGAGAGTGTCAGGGCGGGTAGTGAACACGGTGATCTGGCCGCCGTCCACGCCCTGGCCGCTGACCGCAAAATCAACCTGGGCGCCTTCAGAGCGACCAATCCAGTTGCGCTGCATAGAGCGCACCTTGTCAGGCCAGTCCACAGTGTCCAGGTCATCAGCCAGACGCTCACCATAAGCGGTGATGCGCATCATCCACTGGCGCAGGTTGCGCTTGAAAACCGGGAAGTTATCGCGCTCAGAGCGACCATCAGCTGTGACCTCCTCATTGGCTAGCACCGTGCCCAAGCCCGGACACCAGTTAACCGGCACTTCAGCCACATAGGCCAGGCGGAAAGAGTCAACCACGCGGCTCTGCTCCAGGGCGCTGAGCTCATCCCAGCTGCGTGAGTCAGCAATGTCTTTAGGCAGCTCAACCTCGCCGTTAGCCAGCTTCTGACGCAGCTCGCTGACCGGGCGGGCCGCACCCAGGCCGCGACCGTCACGACGCGGCGCCTGGGGGTCAAACCAGGAGTTAAACACCTGCAAGAAAATCCACTGGGTCCAGCGCACGTAGTCAACGTCAATGGTGGCAATAGAGCGGCGCGGGTCGTGGCTCATACCCATGCGGTGCAGCTGGCGACGCATGTTAGCAATGTTGGCCTCGGTGGAAATGCGCGGGTGCTGGCCGGTCCGCACGGCATACTGCTCAGCAGGTAAACCAAAGGCGTCATAACCCATGGTGTAAAGCACGTTCTTGCCCTGCATGCGGTTGAAACGGGCAACCACGTCAGTGGCCAGGTAACCCAGGGGGTGACCCACGTGCAGGCCCTTACCCGAGGGGTAGGGGAACATATCCAGAAGGAAGAACTTCTCGCGCTGGGAACGCTCTCCGGCTAGCGGCCCTACCGGGTTGTCAGCATAGAAGGTGCCATTTTCATCCCAGTAACGCTGCCAATCTAGCTCAATGGACTCAGCCAGAGCTGCGTTGTAACGATAAGGAGTGGGGTTGTCGGCGCTTGCAGGCATCGGTACTTCCTTTTCTGCAGATATTTAATGGCATAAGTGTAGTTCATGCCATGAGTGGTGCTGTTGCCCCATCCGCTGAATGAGTGCGGGGTTACAGAAACGCTGACTTAGCCGATTTGCTGCTAGGCACGGCGCATCTCCTGGACAATTTCCTCAGCGCTCATTGCCTTGCGAGGAGCCCGCCAGATACCCACCAGATCATCAACCGTGGGTAGATCTGCGTGATCTTCTATCTCTTCAATGCGGCGCATCTGCAATGATTCTTTGCGTCCCTGTTGATTACGGGCTAGTTCCCCACGGACACATACCCGTTTTCCTACTAGTTGCTTAATCTCTTCTAGTTGACTGGTTTGGAAAATCACTCTGACCGGATGCTTTTCAGTCTCATCGATAAGACCAAACTCGCATCCGCCACGCGTGTTTATGCGATCAATCTTTCCCGTCACTGATCCAATTGAGGTTTTTACTTGGGTTCTAGGGTTGTTTTTAGGTGAAGCGTGGAAAGTAATAGTTTGGCTGCCGGCAGTAGCAGTAACATTTTCTACTCCTGGTTCAGTGGCTAAATCGCCAAGGCTTTTCAACGCCTCACGACCTTTATCTGACCAAGATTTTGGTACCTTACCAGTCTTTGCGTGAAGCTTAAGGCCAGAGACCAGTTCGGTGAATCCTTCTAGTTCTTCATCCCTGGTTTGTCCGCATGGACTTGCCGCCAACGTAAGAGAACCGATACTGACCTGTGTCATCTGCCAACGAATGCCGTTGTTTGGGGCATCTAAAAGGGCGACGAATGCGGTGAATGCTGCGGCTATAGTTGCTGGACTTATCTGGTCTGATCGCCCTGAGAGGCAGACCTTTAAGGTTGTGTCCACGATAGCTTCCTTTCTACTTAAAGATATTTTAGTGATTCTTTGATTATGTTTCAATACTGTATTTGTGTCTAGATTTGCCTACTTGATGCAGTGGCAGGCTCTAGGGTGCTCTAGGGTGCTCTAGGGTGCTCTAGGGTGCTCTAGGGTGCTCATATGGTTTCGGTGGAGTCTGTGGGGCTGGATGCGACACGTGTGGGCTACTCATGGCTTATGGGCTGGGGATTTGGTCCCGACGGCGCTCGCGGCTGGGTGGCTGGGCGCTCGCGGCTGGGTGGCTAGGTGCAAGCGGGGTAAGCGGCAGCGTCGCCCGAAAAAACTGGCGTAAAAGGTAAGGCTATTCAGTGCAGGGGCTGGAGTAAGTCTGTCAGGGGACGTAAAGCGGCGTCGTTATTGGAAAACTGCGGGTCAAGTAAGGCTTAACAACCTCAGATGGACCTTAGTCCCAGGTGAGTAAAGCAGCACGAGCCCTTCACAGTGGGAATTAAATGGGCTTAGATTGAGTTAACGCTTTCGTGAGGCGATGGCCCGCAGCTAGCTAGCCGCGCCCACCTCAACTTTTTAAGAAGAGGAGAATGAAGATGACTCAGCCCAACCCCGTAGTAGTTAAGGCCCTACAGCAGGCTCTCGTTGACCTGACCGACCTAAGCCTGCAGGCCAAGCAGGCCCACTGGAACATTGCCGGTTCCGGCTTCCGCTCCCTACACCTGCACCTAGACGAGATCGTTGACGAGGTTCGCCTAGCCGCCGACGACGTTGCCGAGCGTATGACTGCCATCCAGGCCATCCCGGACGGTCGCGCTGCCACCGTGGCCGCCGACTCCCAGGTTGAGCCCATCGACGGCGGCGTGCTGCCCACCGACAAGGCCACCGTCATGATCCAGGAGCGCCTGGAGGGCGTTGCCAACCGCATCAAGGCCACCCTGGACGAGGTCGACGAGTACGACCACCTGAGCAACGACATGCTGATCGGCATTGCCACCGGCCTGGAGAAGCACGCTTGGATGCTGCGCGTCTCCGCCGAAGAGCAGGCCTGATAGCAAACTTGATTGCAAGCCTGATTTAGGCGCTCCCTAGGGAGAAAGTACTAGCCGCCTTAGATGCGGGTACTAACTCCCTAAGAGAGCTAAAGCCCTGATCGTCACCGCGACGGTCGGGGCTTTGTTGTGCCTAAAGGGTGGGCAGAGGCATCGCACAGGCCGGGTCCTGATGCAAGCAAAGGCACGTAAGTGGCGGCGTCAAAGACTTTTATCGCGAACCATAAAAGCGCTAAAGTGATGCCATGCACAAAGAAGTGAGTTCAGACTCCATCTCAGAATCATCAGCCCAGAACGCGCCTGAGCCTAGCTGCAAAACTAGCTGCATTGGCGACGTCGCCGGTACCAAAACTTCAGCAGCTTTCAGCCGCCCCGCCCAAGCGCCCCTAGATTCCAGCCTTTTCACTACCACCACCTGGCGCCTTAACGCCGGCGAGGCTAGCGCCCTGATTGCCGCCCGAGGCGCGGTGGTTTTGGACTGGAACTGTGCAGGCGTGCCGGTAATTGACGGCTACAGCGACCAAGCCGATCTAGAAAGCGGTGCAGGCTGCCGCTGCGCCGTCATGGCCCCCTGGTCAAACCGCATCCAAAATGCCCGCTACACCTGGATGGGGCAGGAATATGACCTTGGCCCCGCCCCTGATGGCAGCCGCGAAGCTAATCACGGCCTGATGCTAAACACCGATTTTGAGCGCATCGATGATGGCCAGGACCCAGCCAGCCTAACCTTGCACACCGTCACCGGGGGAGTGGAGGGCTACCCCTGGCCGGTTGACGTGAGCGTCACCTACCGGATTAGCGAAAACACTCCCGGGCAGGGGTACCGCCTCGAATTGGAGATAACCGCCCGCAACCTGGCTGATGTTGCTGTGCCAGTGGGGCTGGGCTGGCACCCCTACTTCCACGCCAATGCTCTTACTGACCAGGGCCTAGACTCGCTTTACATGGAATTACCGGCCAAAACTGAGGTAGTCAGCGACGACATGCTGATTCCGCTTGAGGGCGCCCAGGCTTTTAAAGAGCCTGACTATGCCCAAAGCCAGTGCGGGCGCATCATTGTGGAGCTTAAAGACTGGGAAGTAGACACTGCCTGGACTGATCTTTGGGCTGATAAAGATGGGCTGATCCGCAGCTATGTGGTTGGCTCGCAGGCTCACCTGGTGCTCACTCAAGACACGCCCGTGCCCCACTCGGTTGTGCATGCCTACACCGGCGACACTTTGCCCACGCGTAAGCGTCAAAGTCTTGCTTTGGAGCCGTGCTCGGCTGTGACCAACGCTTTCAACCGGATCCCGCAGCTGCTGGAGCTGGAGCCGGGTCAGAGTAGGAGCCTGCACACCAGCGTTGACTACGTGCGCTAGTTTTTCGCTGGCTTTTGGCAACTGAGGCTGGCCGGTTTTCCTGATTTTGCTAGCCAGCGGCTTTTAAGTCACGCTTAACCATCTGCGGCGGGTACTTTAGGGTGCCCGCCGCAGCGTGCCTGGGCGATGCTGCCGCAAGCGTTAAACCGCCGTAGCCGCTAGGGGGCTGTGCATTAAGGGGGCGGGGCGTTACCTGCGGCAGTTGGTGGCGCCGTCGTGAATAACCACTTTCGTGAATAACCACTTTTTGCACAGGGGGATAAATTTTTCGCCCAAACGGGCCTATCCACACTCCGGTAGCTGGCGATTGCTGGCCAGGTTCATAGTGGGCCTATGGGCACTAGACAAAAACGGGCCATGCAAGATTTCATCCGCGTGGCCTACAGCGGCGATCATGAGCGAGTTGAACGCCCCTACCGGGTAGCCATGGGTGCAAAAGCTGCGCTTTGGGGCGGAATAACACTGATATCGCTGGGTTTGCTGATTGCCGCCTGGCAGCTGTTCATAACCAGTCCAGAGCCCAGCCGGGCCCAAACTGGTACAAAAGCCGCCGCCAGCCATAGCCAGAGTCTAGGGACTGCCAGGATCGTATCGGCGGCCTCAGCCCAAGCCTCTGCTAGAAGTCCCGCTCCCGGACCAGGGGGCGGGGGAGCTGGCCTGGCTAGTTCAGCTGGCCCTGCCAGTTCAGGCGGGGCTACTAGTGGAGGAGATACGGCTAGCTCGGGGCAAATAGTGGTTGATGTCGACGGCGCCGTGGCTCACCCTGGCCTATACAAACTTCCACCTGACTCGCGAGTGCAAGCAGCCCTGGCGGCAGCTGGAGGTTTAAGCCCGCAGGCAGATGCTCACCGCATCAACCGCGCCGCCAAACTCCATGATGGCCAAAAACTCTATGTGCTCTCCCAAGGTGAAAGCACCCCGCCACTGGCTGCTTCAAGTGGCCAAGGCTGTGAGGGGCAGGCTTGCACCAGCGCAGAGGGCGGTGTCGCTGGCAGTGACCCTGAAGGGCAAGGCCTTGTAAACATCAACACCGCCAACGCCACGCAGCTAACCCAACTACCCGGGGTAGGCCCGGCCATCGCCCAAAAAATTATTGACTATCGCACCGCCAATGGGCCTTTTACCAGCGTAGATGACCTGACTAAAGTGCCCGGTATTGGCGCAGCTAAGCTAGCCCAGATCAAAAGCCATGCCCGCGTCTAAAACACTTGCTGCGTCTAAAACAGCTGCCGGGATTGGCGGCGCTGACAGCGCTAACAGTGCTAACGGCGCTGCCGGGGCTAACAGTGCTGACAAGGCGCGCGGCGCTCGCGGTGGTGGCGCTATGCCTCAAGCCGGCGACGCAAAGGAGACAGATGCTAGTTCAGTGCCCAAAGTGCACGTTAGCAAGGCGCATGTCAGTGAGCGCGAACGCGAACTGCAATTACTGCGCCGCCCTAAAGCACCCCAGCCCTGGGACCTGCGCTTATGCCCGGCCATGGCACTGTGTTGGGGCTGCGCCTGGGCGTTAGTACAAGTAGATGCGCGCTCAAAACAAGCCTGGAAATTTTGGCTGCTGCTAGCCGTTATCTGCGCCCTGGCTGGACTGGTGTGCGTAAGCCGTCGCCCGCGTCAGCCCACCCACCGCTTAGACAAGCGAGCCGGCGCCGGGCAAACCCATAGCCACCTCTGGTTTAGTGTTGGCGCCTGTTTGCTAAGCGTATGCGCGCTGAGTCTAAGTGGCGCAGCCCAGGTTTATAACCGCTCACGTGACCCCATACTCGATTACATTGATGCAGCTCAGAGCCCTAGCCAAAGCCAGGGCCAAAAGCAGGCCAGGGCGCCGTCGTCGTCGCAAAGCCAAAGAGTCAGCGGCAATGAGGCAGTCGCCGGGGCGGTAGGCGCTGCTGAGACGACAACCAACGCCGCTAAGGCAGACAGCGCTAGGGCGGTAAACCTAATCGCGCAGGTGCGCAGCGTTCCCAAACCGCTTACGCGCCCGGGGCACTACCTGGTGACTCTAAAAGTCATGCGCGTAAACGCTCGCCCCAGCCGGGCGCTAATCACCCTGTTTACCTCTTCAGCCTGGTCAGGGGTTAAACCAGGGGAAATAGTGAGTTTTCAAGCCAACTTGCGTGCGGCAAAAGCAGGTGGGCGAGCCCTGGCTATCGCTAGCCACAACCGCCTGCCCCACACTTTAAAACCACCGGGCGGTATATATCGGCTGGTAAACGCGGCACGGCGGCAACTAGCGGGGGCCGCGCGCAATGCCAACCATACCCATCCACCCCCGGTGCCAAGCGCCTTGGCGCACTGGGGGAGGCGGGTAGGTGAGGGAAGCGGCGTGGGTGATAGGAATGGGACAGGCGAGGGAAGCGGCGTGACTGAGCCGGGCCAACTGCCCCTGGGCGCTGACGCGCCGGAGTTGGTTATTGGCGTGGTGTTAGGTGACGACACTGGCCTGGAAGCCGCCACCACCAAAAACATGCGCGCCGCTAACCTCACCCACTTAACTGCGGTTTCAGGCGAACACGTGGCGCTAGTTTTAGCGGCCACGCTCACCCTATGCGGGCCGCTACCAGTGCGCCTAAAAACCTTGATCGGATTATTTACCCTGGTGGGACTAGTTTTACTGGTTCAGCCCAGCGGCTCAGTGCTACGCGCGGCAGCCATGGGCTCAGTGCAGCTAGTGGGGTTAAGCGCGGGCCGGCAAGCCTCAGCCCTACCAGCTTGGGCCGCCGGCGCCATCGTGCTGCTGCTAATTGATCCCTGGCAGGCCTGCGACTGGGGATTTGCCCTATCCATTGCGGCCACCGGCGGCCTGATCATGCTGGCGCCAGGCCTAGAGCGTCAACTAGGGCGGCTAATGCCAATCTTCTTTGCGCAGCTAGCTGCAATTCCCCTGGCTGCGCAGCTTGCTTGCGGCCCGCTGCTGATCGCTTTAAACCCGCATATCAGCATGTGGGGTGTGGTGGCCAATATGCTGGCGGCCCCCGTGGTGGCGGTGGTGACCTACACCGGATTGGCGGCCACAGCCCTGGGTGCGCTGCTGCCATCCTTGGCACAGCTGCTGGTACTACCTGCGCTGTGGGGGTGTGCCTGGCTTGAGTGTATTGCCCACTTTTTTGCGCACCTGCCCGGCGCCCAAATGAACTGGCCGGGGAAACTGAGCGGCGTTTGCTCCCTGGCCGCTTTAAACACGGGCATTTGGCTGCTGTTGGTTCGGATGCGACGTTAGTGGCAACCTTGGATCATGGCCGCTTCACGCTCAGCCCCACGTTCACGCGCTAGTGCCACTACGCGCTCACGCTCAGCCAACGCACTGGGTAGCACTACCTGGGATCGGGTTGATTTAGCCCCCGTAGTGTTACTGCGGGGCAGTGAGTCTGTCCTGGTGCAGCGAGCCCAAGACCGGCTGTTGGCCCAGGCGCGTGCCAAAGATCCAAATGTTGAGATCAGCCGCCTTGAAGCAGCCGGATATGACAAGGGTCAACTAGCTGGGCTGGTTTCGCCCTCACTATTTGGCGAGCCGCGTCTGATCATCATCAACGATCTTGAACATGCCACTGACGCATTGATTGAGGATCTGCTTAATTACCTGCAAGCCCCAGAAGAAGACGTCAACCTGGTGCTGCGCCACGCTAGCGGTAATCGCGGCAAAAAACTACTGGATGCTATCGCCAAGGCAGGTATGCCGGTGGTTGAATGCGCGCAAATAAAATCAGCCCGAGACAAGAGTTCTTTAGTTATTGGTGATGTGCGCCGTGCCAGGCGACAAATCGACCCTGACGCCGTCGAAGCCCTAGTTGAGGCGCTGGGAAATGATTTAACTGACCTTTTGGGCGCGGTTAAACAGCTGCTTGCTGATACCAGCGGCACTATCACTCTCACCCAGGTGAACACCTATTATGGCGGGCGCATTGAGGCTAGTGGATTTGCGGTTGCGGATGCGGCAATCAGTGGCGACGGCGCCAAGGCAGTAACCACTTTGCGTCACGCCCTGGCTACCGGCACTGACCCGGTAGTGATTGTTTCTGCCCTGGCTATAAAGATTCGCCAACTAGCGCGGGTGGCCGCAAGTGCCGGCAGGAAAGACATCACTCCCGCAAAGCTGGGCATGGCTCCCTGGCAGATAGATAGTGCGCGCCGTCAACTGCGCGGCTGGTCTGACGACGGTTTGGCGGATGCGATTGTGGCGGTAGCTAACGCCGACGCGCAGGTTAAAGGTGAAGAGCGCGACGCTGTCTACGCCCTAGAGCGGGCAGTACTAAAAGTGGTGCACGCCCGCCGTGCCCGCTAGACACTGGCCTTAGCCAGGCACTAGTGCCCTCATAGGCTTGCATTGCCGCGCCCCTGCGCTAGGGCGCAAGCCATTGCCTCACAAATACTGACATTTCATCCCTTCCCTATAAAACCCCATGAATTTTTTATAGGGAAGGGATGATTTTGCCTGTGTTTGCCTGTATTTGCCTGCAGTGCCTGGCACTGCCTGGCACTGCCTGCACAAACAAAAATGGTCGACCCCCATGGGGATCGACCATTTGCAGCTAGTTAACTAGCAAAGATCACATAGCAGCAATCTGCTTGCCCAGCTTGGACTTGCGGTTGGCAGCCTGGTTGCGGTGGATAACACCCTTGGAGACAGCCTTGTCCAGCTTGCGGCCGGCCTTGCGCATCTCGGCTTCAGCTACAGCCTTGTCGCCGGAGGCGATAGCCTCGCGTACACGGCGCACGTAGGTCTTGAGCTCCGACTTGACGTGTCGGTTGCGGATGCGGGCCTTTTCGTTGGTCTTGATGCGCTTGATCTGCGACTTAATGTTCGCCACGATTAATCTTTCTTACAGACGGATATGGTCAATGGCCGGTAAGAGGGTACGCAATAACCTTGACTATCAGGCGTGGGGTTGCCCTGGCTAAGGTTCCTGCTGGACCTACGAAGCCGGCCAGGCCCAAGGTCCAAGAGGAAACATTAGCATAATTACGAGCGTTTGCCCCAGTGCTTAGCTATGGCCGTAACCACCTTATTGTAGGTGGCCCTATCCAGCGTGGCCCCCTCGCGGCGCACATCACGCTGGGAAACAAGCAGTAGTCGGTCCAGGCGCACCGAGCTGACTCGCCCCTGCGGATCCCAGTCACCAGCCCCAATGGCCAGCCAGTAGCGCCCCCAGTGGGCTTCCTGCTCGCGGTCAATATCGTGGTTTTTGCTGGTTAATTGGGCTACGACGACGTCGGATCCGGTGCGTGCCAGCACCACCACCGGGCGGTCTTTACCCTGGGTGGGATCTTCCTCATAGGAAATCCAGGTCCACACCACTTCGCCAGGGTCTGCGTCATTATCGGCCACCGGCTGGTAGCTAAATTCCGGTAGGCCGCGCCTGGCTACATCCCACACCTGGTTGCCACTGATATGTACGTCGCGGCTAGCAGTGCTTTTAGCGGCAGTTTTAGCGTTGGCTACGCTACGGGGAGTTTTTGCGCCCTGGCTGGTTTCGACGCCGTGGCTAGCGGTGCCCTTAGAACTAGCGGGAGGTTTGGGGTTGCTAGCAGAGCGTCCACTAGTCGAGGGACGCGATGCTTCCTGAGCAGCAGCCTGGCTGGGCTCAGGCGCCTGCGAGCTGGTGTCAGTGGAGTTCTTATTGGTCCCAAACAAGGCTGCCGCAAGGCGTAAAGCGGCAATAAACACTTCGGATAAATTAGCCATGACCTAATCCTATTTAACTGTCTGGCCCCTAAAGCTCACCTGGCCAGTGGTGCGCAGCACCTAGGGCATAGCACCTGGAGCACAGCAGCCCAGATGCGCCCCGGTGCCGGGCGGCGTCGTCGTAAACCAGCGGCGTCGTCGTAAACCAAATGTAAAACACGCGGGTGACTTTGGTCGCTAGCTTTGAGGGCTAAGCGCGGCGCATGGGATAATGCCAAATAGTCTGTGTTAAACCGTCGGAAGTGCCGCGTTGACCCCCATTGCCACCCCAGAGCAGCTAAAAAACGTCCAGCCTGCCTCCACCCCCCAGCACCTGCTGCGTAATTTCTCCATCATTGCCCACATCGACCACGGTAAATCCACCCTGGCCGACCGTATGCTGCAGGCCACCGGCGTGGTCCAGCCACGTGACATGCGTGCCCAATACCTAGACCGTATGGATATCGAGCGCGAACGTGGCATCACCATTAAAAGCCAGGCTGTGCGTATGCCCTGGACCGTTGAGGCCGACGGGGTGAGCACCACCTACGCCCTAAACATGATCGATACCCCCGGTCACGTGGACTTCTCCTACGAAGTTAACCGCTCACTGGCCGCCTGTGAGGGGGCAGTGCTGCTAGTAGACGCCGCCCAGGGCATTCAGGCCCAAACCCTAGCCAACCTATATATGGCTATGGAGGGTGACCTGACCATCATCCCAGTGCTCAACAAGATCGACCTGCCCGCCGCCGAGCCTGAGCGCCACGCCGCCGAAATTGCCTCCCTGATCGGCTGTGAAATCGAGGACGTACTACAGGTTTCAGGTAAAACCGGTCAGGGCGTGCCCGAGCTACTAGACCAGATCGTGGCCCAGGTGCCCGCCCCGGCAGGCACCCCCGATGCCCCCACCCGCGCCATGATTTTCGACTCCGTCTACGACACCTACCGAGGCGTGGTCACCTATGTGCGTGTAGTTGACGGGCAGCTAAAGCCGCGCCAACGCATTGAAATGCTCTCCACCAAAGCCCACCACGAGCTGCTAGAAATCGGGGTTATTTCCCCCGAACCCCAGCCTACCCAGGGCCTGGGCGCAGGCGAAGTAGGCTACCTGATCACCGGCGTTAAAGACGTGCGCCAATCCAAAGTGGGTGACACAGTCACCAGCGCTGCCGAGCCAGCCAACGAACCACTAGCGGGCTACCAAGAACCCAAACCCATGGTGTTCTCCGGCTTATTCCCGGTAGACGGGTCAGACTTCCCCAACCTGCGCGACGCCCTAGACAAGCTCAAGCTCAACGACGCCGCCCTAACCTACGAGCCGGAAACCTCCGTGGCCCTAGGCTTCGGTTTCCGCTGCGGCTACCTAGGCCTGCTGCACCTAGAAATTATTCGTGAACGCCTAGAGCGCGAATTCAACCTAGACATCATCTCTACCGCCCCTTCCGTGGTTTACGACGTAACCATGGAAGACAAAACCGAGCACCTAGTCACCAACCCCTCAGAATTCCCTGAAGGCAAGGTGCTAGATGTGCGTGAGCCGGTAGTGCGCGCCACTATCCTTACCCCCAGCGAATTTGTGGGCACCGTAATGGAACTATGCCAGTCACGTCGCGGCAACCTGCTAGGCATGGACTACCTGAGCGAAACCCGTGTGGAAATGCACTACACCCTGCCCCTGGCGGAGATCGTCTTTGACTTCTTTGACCAGCTAAAGTCGCGCACTCGCGGCTATGCGTCGCTGGACTATGAACCCGATGGTACCCAAAGCGCCAATCTGGTTAAGGTTGATATTTTGCTTAACGGCGACAAGGTGGATGCTTTCAGTGCCATTGTGCACAAGGATGCGGCTTACTCCTACGGTTTGATGATGACTAAGCGCCTAAAGGACCTGATTCCGCGCCAGCAGTTTGAGGTGCCTGTACAGGCCGCTGTGGGTAGCCGCATTATTGCCCGCGAAACTATCCGTGCCCTGCGTAAAGACATGCTGGCCAAGTGCTATGGCGGTGACATCACCCGTAAGCGCAAGCTGCTAGAAAAGCAGAAGGAAGGTAAAAAGCGCATGAAGGCCATTGGTCGCGTGGACGTACCTCAGGAAGCTTTCATTGCGGCTTTGGGTGCAGATACCCCCACCGGCAAGGAAAAGTAATGGATAATGCGGCTAAGCACACTAGTGCCTGGGCTGATGCGGCCACCGGCCAGATGCATCCGGCCCGCTCGCATGAGGTTCATGCCCGGGTGCGTTCTTTTTCGCGAGCCGGTGGGCGCTTGCGTGCCAGTCAGCATGCTGCTTTGGAGCGTCACGGGGGCAGCTACCTGGTCCAGGTGCCGCGCCGCGACGCTATTCGCACGGTAGATCCAGATTTTGTGCTTGACCCCCAGCAGGTTTTTGGTCGCAGCGCCCCGCTGATTGTGGAGGTTGGGCCAGGTGGGGGAGAGGCCCTGCTGGCGGCGGCTAAAGCTAACCCTGATACCAACTTTTTGGCGGTAGAAGTGTGGGAAACCGCCATCGCCAAAATTGTTTCCGCAGCCGCTGCCCAGGAGATAGACAATGTCAAGGTGGTTCCAGCTGATGCCTCGCAGCTTCTAGCCACCGCCCTGCCGGTTGGTTGCGCTAGTGAGGTGTGGACTTTCTTCCCGGACCCTTGGCGTAAAAGCCGTCACCGTAAGCGTCGCCTAGTTAATGAGGCTTACGCCGCCTTGGTGGCGCGGGTGCTGGCACCGGGGGGAGTGTGGCGACTGGCTACTGACTGGGCTGATTACGCCTGGCAGATGCGCGACGTTTTAGAGGAGGTAAGCGCTAAAGGCCTGTTTGATTATCCCGACGCCGGCGCTCGCCCCCAGCTGGGTAGTGACACTTGGGTTGAGGGAGATAAAGGAAACGGCCCAGACCCGGGTTCGCCGCGCGGGGTCATGGGCGGGTGGAGCCAGCGTTTTAGCGGGCGTAAACTGACCCGTTTTGAAGCGCGCGGCATTGCTGAAGGGCGCACTATTCGCGACCTGACCGCGCTGCGCACCAACCAGAAACTAGCCCCTGAGCTAATTGAGTCGCGCGAGGTGGCACAGCGTGAGGTGGCACAGCCGGAAACTGGGGTTGAGGGCGCCTAGTGCCTAGTCAACCTGAAGGTCAAAAACTTCCCGACCCCTACGCCCTACCAAGCGCAGTTAGCCAGGGTGACCAGGCTAAAAACTTCTCGGTTTACCTGCATGTACCCTACTGCCGGGTGCGTTGCGGTTACTGCGATTTCAACACCTACACCAACCTGACCATGGGGCCGGGGGCTAATGCCGGTGACTATCCCCAAACCCTGGCCGCTGAAGCGGGCCTGGTGGCTGGGGCAATGCAGCGCGCCGGACTGTCCTTACCGCCGGCCTCTACCGTATTTATTGGGGGAGGCACCCCCACTATGTTGGCTGCTAAAGATTTAGCGGCAATGGTGGATACGGTGGCGCAAACCTGGGGCCTGAGCGACGACGTCGAGATCACCACAGAAGCCAACCCCGAAACTGTAGACGCCCCCTACCTGCAAGCTTTAGCAAGCGCCGGGTTTACGCGGGTGTCGTTTGGGATGCAGTCGGCTGTGCCAGCAGTGCTCAAAACCTTAGACCGCACCCATACCCCCGCTCGCGTGCCGCAAGTGGTGGCTTGGGCCAAGGAAGCAGGTCTACAAACTTCAGTCGACCTTATCTACGGTAGCCCCGGTGAGTCGCTAGCAGATTGGCGCCTTTCCCTGGAGGCGGCCGTGGCCATGGAGCCAGACCACATCTCCGCCTATGCCCTGGTGATTGAACCGGGCACCAAAATGTGGGGCCAGGTGCGTCGCGGCGAGTTACCCATGCCCAGCGACGATGATGAAGCCAGTAAATATGAGCTGGCTGACCAGCTTTTAAAGGACGCCGGCTACAACTGGTACGAAATTTCCAACTGGGCTCGCCCTGGCTACCAATGCCGTCACAACCAAGCCTATTGGCGTCAAGACACGTTCTGGTGGGGGTTAGGGCCAGGGGCGCACTCATATTTGGGTGGCGCCCGGCTATGGAACACTAAACATCCCTTGGCCTGGGCTAACCAAATTAACTCAGGGCAAATCCCGGTGGCTGGCTGGGAGCATTTAGGTGATAGTGAGCGCGCCACTGAAGTGGTGATGCTGTCTGTGCGCACCCGCGCGGGCCTAGACATCGACCAGCTGCGTCACCTGCGTGAAGATAAAGGTGCGGGTCTATCTCAAGTGGTGGCTAAGCTGATTGCTACCGGCCTAATAGAGCCACGCCAAGCCCTGGCTGGAAGGGTTGTCTTGACACTGTCAGGTCGTTTATTGGCTGACGGCGTCACTTCCCAGCTTCTAGGATGGTAGGCTCACCCTCGGAGGGGCACTGCCCTATTTTGGCACTGCCCTCTTTTACTTGTTCGCTAGGCTTTGTAAACCCGGGCTTGCCAAGCTTTTACTTAAAACTTAGAGCTAATAGAATTGGCTTGTTTTTCCAATCCCTCTCTTGCATCGCATCACCTAAATCTGGGAGCTAACTGTGGATAAAATCGGCTTTGATCACGATAAATATCTAAAGCTACAGTCCGAGCACATTGCCCAACGCCGCGCCCAGTTTGACGGCAAACTCTACCTAGAGTTCGGCGGCAAGCTAGTAGATGACCTACACGCCTCACGCGTACTGCCTGGTTTTACCCCGGATAACAAAATCGTCATGCTTGAGCGCCTCAAAGATGAGGTAGAGATCGTGGTGGCGGTGAACGCCCAAGACTTCCAGCGTCACAAGATGCGCGCCGACTTTGGGATCTCCTACGAAGACGACGTCCTGCGCCACATTGACGCCTTCCGCTCCTACGGGCTGTATGTGGGCTCAGTGGTTATCACCCGCATGAGCGAGCAAAACCACCAGGCTTTAGCTTTCAAAAACAAGCTAGAAAAACTAGGCGTAAACGTATTTGAACACTACGCCATCCCCGGCTACCCCCACAATGTGGAGCTAATCGTTTCCGAGCAGGGCTACGGCCGCAACCAGTACATTGAAACCACCCGTGACCTGGTGGTAGTCACCGCCCCCGGGCCAGGCTCAGGCAAGATGGCCACCTGCCTATCCCAGCTTTACCAAGACCACCAGCGCGGCTTGCGCTCAGGCTACGCCAAGTTTGAAACCTTCCCGATCTGGAACCTGCCCCTAGACCACCCGGTTAACGTGGCCTATGAGGCGGCCACCGCCGACCTTGACGACGTCAACATGATTGACCCCTTCCATCTGGCCGCTTACGGGGTGCAAACCGTCAACTACAACCGCGACGTCGAAATTTTCCCGGTACTTAGCCGCCTATTTGAAAAAATCTTGGGTGCCAGCCCCTACAAGTCACCCACCGACATGGGTGTAAACATGGCTGGCTACTGCATTAGCGACGACGAAGCCTGCCGCGAAGCCTCCAAGCAGGAAATTATTCGCCGCTACTTCAAAGCCCTAGTGCAAGAACGCAAAGACCAAAGCGAGCCGGTACAGTCCAACAAGATCGCTTTACTCATGGCTGGGGTGGGCGTAAACGAGCTAGACCGCAAAGTGGTAGCCCCCGCCCGGAAGCTAGCCGAAGAAACCGGAGCCCCCGCCGCCGCCCTGGAACTGCCTGACGGCACCATTGAGCTGGGTAAAACCACCGCGCTACTGGGCTCCTCCTCAGCGGTGCTGCTTAACGCGCTTAAGCACCTAGCCGGCATTGACTCTGAGGTCAAGCTGCTAAACGAAGCCACCATTGCCTCCATTCAAACCCTCAAAACCACCCATTTGGGTAGCCGCAACCCGCGCCTACACACCGATGAGGTACTCATTGCCCTATCAGTAAGCGCCCAGATGAACCCCACCGCCCAGCTAGCTCTAGAGCAGCTAGAAAAGCTACGCGGCTGCGAGGTACACACCTCAGTGATACTGGGGTCGGTAGATGAGGGCATTTTCCGCTCCCTGGGTGTGCGCGTCACCAATGACCCCATTTACCAGTCCAAAGGCCTATACCAAAAGCGCTAACACGCTGATTAGCGCCCCAAGGCGCTAGACTGTTGCCAGCCATTTTGTTTCAACACGGAAAGCTAACCAAGTGTTCGGTAATCTCTCTGACCGCCTTAGTGCATCTTTTAACCAGCTACGCGGTAAAGGCCGCCTAAGCGAAGCGGATATTGACTCCACAGTCAGTGAGATTCGTCGAGCCCTGCTAGAAGCCGACGTCGCCCTGCCGGTGGTGCGCTCTTTCACCGCCCAGGTGCGTGAAAAGGCTAAGGATGTGGCCCGCTCTAAGGCCCTAAACCCCGGCCAGCAGGTAGTTAAGATCGTTAACGACGAGCTGGTTGAGGTTCTTGGTGGCCAAAGCCGGGAACTGAACTGGGCTAGCAGTGGCCCCACCATCATCATGCTGGCTGGTTTGCAAGGTGCCGGTAAAACCACCCTGGCTGGAAAGCTAGGTAAGTGGCTGGCCAGTGAAGGCAAGCGGGCCCTGTTGGTGGCTGCGGACTTACAGCGCCCCAACGCGGTAACCCAGCTGAGCGTCGTCGCCGAACGTGCCGGCGTGGACGTGTGGGCCCCTGAGCCAGGCAACGGCATCGGTGACCCGGTGCAGGTAGCTAGCTCCGGTGTGGCCCAGGCCCGCGCTAAGGGCTACGACGTGGTGATTGTTGACACCGCCGGTCGCCTGGGTATTGACCAGGAAATGATGGCCCAGGCGGTAGCGATTCGTGACGCCATTAAGCCCAATGAGATCCTGTTTGTCCTAGACGCCATGGTTGGTCAGGACGCGGTTAACACCTCGGTTGCTTTCCGTGACGGGGTTGGCTTTACCGGCGTGGTGCTTTCTAAGCTCGACGGCGACGCGCGCGGTGGTGCGGCCCTATCTGTACGTGGGGTTACCGGCGCGCCCGTGTTGTTCGCTTCCACCGGTGAGGGCCTGGACGACTTTGAGCGTTTCCACGCCGACCGTATGGCCTCGCGCATTTTGGATATGGGTGACCTGCTCACCCTAATCGAGCAGGCCCAGAAAGCTTTTGACGAGGAAGAAGCCCAAAAGGCCGCCCAGAAGATGGCCACAGGCACCTTCACCGTTGACGACTTCCTGGCGCAGATGCAGCAGATGCGCAAGCTGGGCTCTATGAAGAAGCTGCTGGGCATGATGCCCGGCATGAACCAGTACCGGGAGCTGATCGACAACTTCGATGAGCGCCAAATTGACCGTATTGAGGCCATTGCCCGCTCTATGACTCCCGGTGAGCGCGCTGACCTAAGCATCCTTAACGGTTCTCGCCGCGAGCGTATTGCGCGCGGTTCAGGTACCACCACTGCTGAAGTCAACCAGTTTGTGCAGCAGTTCGAGAAGATGAAGACCATGATGGAGGCCATGACTCGTGGTGGTGGCCTGGGCGCTGGCCCCGGCGCCATGCCCGGTATGGGTTCGCTGCCTGGCATGGGTAAGCACTCCAAGGGACGTCAGCCTGCCAAGTCCAAGAACAAGAAGGGCAAGAAAGGTAAGAAGAAGGGCAGCTTGATGCAGCAGGGCGCGGTAGCCGCGCGTGAAGCCGCCAAAGCCCAGGCCCCTGCCGCCGGCAGTGCTTTTGGGGTGGCTCAGCCCCAGGCTCCCAGTCAGCCGATGGATGTGGACGCGGCCATGGCGGGACTGCCTGAAGACCTACGTCGTCGTTTGGGGCTGTAATAAATGCGCCCGGGTGACATTGAGGACTCGATGCGTCAAGCCCTACGTAATAGTGGCATTGACCAGGTGCTTGCTGGCGGCGTCAAGCCTAGCCAGCTGAGCGCGGTGGATTTAGACGGCATTGAGCTTGCACAAACCGGCTATGACCTAGACGGTGGCCTGGTAGATGTGCACTGTCACCTGGGGCTGGGACCTCAGGGCGCCACTGACCGCCAAACCACCTTGGCCCAGGCGGCCAGTGCGGTTAGCGCCGGTATTTTAGGGGTGCGCGACTGCGGCGCCCCAACCGACACCCACTGGCTAGATGCTCAGCGTGAAGCGGGGACTTTAGTGCCGCGCCTGGTGCGCGCCGGACGCCACATTGCCCGCCCTAAGCGTTACCTGCGCGGCTTTGCTTTGGAACTTGAGCGTCCCCAGGATCTACCTGAGGCCGTGGCCACCCAGGCCCGCGCCGGGGACGGCTGGGTCAAGGTTGTGGGGGACTGGATTGACCGCTCTTTGGGGGCCGACGCCGACATCACCCCGCTTTGGGATAAGGCCCTAGTTGCCGACGCCGTCGCTGCCGCCCATGAAAATGGGGCGCGTATAACCGTGCACACTTTCGCCCGCGCCACCTTGAATCCCTGGATTGAGGCGGGGGTGGACTGTTTTGAGCACGCCACCGGCGCCGACAGTGACCAGATTCAAGAAATGGCCGCCCGCGCAATTGCGGTGACCCCAACCTTCTTGCAGGTGGATAAGTTCCCCGAGTTTGCCGCCCAGGCGGGAGATAAATATCCGCGTTACGCCGCCACGGTTACAGCTTTGCATGCAGGCCATGAGCAGCAGGTGGCCGCTATGTATGAGGCGGGGGTGCGTCTGTTGCCTGGCTCTGACGCTGGCGGTAGCTTGCCCCACAACAGCCTGCCGCGTGAATTGCTGGCTTGGCGTCGCGCTGGGATTAGCGACAGCGAAATCATGCGTCTAGCCACGGTTAGTGTGCGTGAATTTCTAGGTTTGGAAGCCCACTGGCTGGGCAGCGTCACCTATGGGGCAAACCCTGCTGAAAACCTGCAATACCTGCTCTCTCCACTGGCAGTTAACCTTTCTGGTGCAGGCGCCACCCAGATCCCTGAGCAGCCGGTACGCAGCTAAAGACAATCAGTGCGTTTCTAAAGCGCTCTAGTGTTTAGCAAATATCTAAGCAAAACTAACGGCTGGCCGGTTTAAAGCCAGCCATTAGTTTCGGCTACGCGCGCAGCTTCAGTGCGGTTACGCGAATTGGTTTTACCGATTGCGCTGGAGAGGTAGTTGCGCACAGTGCCTTCACTTAAATGCAGTTGCTTAGCAATCTCGCTAACTCCCGAGCCGGTTAAGGCCTCACGTAAAGTTTCCTGCTCGCGCTCAGTTAACGGGTTAGGCCCTAAAAACACTGATTCTTGCGCGAGGGATGGGTCAATTACCCGCAAACCGGCATGAACTTTACGCACTGCGTCAGCTAGCTGCTGTGGGGGAGTGTCTTTAACAATGAAGCCACTGGCTCCAGCTTCCATAGCGCGCGAGAGGTAACCGGGGCGCCCAAAAGTAGTCACAATCAGGCAGCGGCAATCCAGGCGCGCCTCACGGATGGCGGCAGCGGCACTGAGCCCGTCGCCGTCGGGCATATCAATATCAAGTAAAGCCACGTCAGCGCCGCTAGCACGCACCGCCTCCACCACCTGGCGACCAGTACCCACCTGCGCCACCACCTCAATGTCAGGTTCCAACCCCAGCAAAGTGGCTAAAGCTCCACGCACTAAAGCCTGGTCATCAGCTAAAAGCACGTTAATGGTCATGGCAGTTCAATCTCCAAACTAGTGCCGCCAGTGGCGGGGGCGCTAACAGTGAATTTGCCGCCCTCAGCTTCGATCCGCGAGCGCAGCCCGGTCAGTCCGTTACCGAACTGTGCACCGCTAAAGCCTACGCCGTCGTCGCTGATAGAAAGGTAGCCTTCACGCAAAACGAGCTCTACATGCCTGGCCTGGGCATGACGCAAAATATTTGTGGTGGCTTCACGCAGCGCCCAAGCCAGGATCTCACGCTCAGGCTCGGGCACCTGCTCCACCTGGCCCTCAACCGTGAATTCAATTTCGGCGGCTTTAAACGCGGTCATGCTGGTGGCCAACTGGCTGGCTAGATCCGGGGTGCGCAGGCGGGTGACGGTGGCGCGTACATCAGCTAAAGCGGTGCGTGATAGTTCAATGATTTCATCTAGTTCTTTGGCGGCGGCCTCAGGTTTAACCTCCACCAGGCGCCTGGCCACCTCAGCTTTAAGGGTTAGCACGGTTAAAGAATGGCCCAGCAGGTCATGCACATCACGGCTGATGGCTTCACGTTGCAGCAAGGCGGCTTCACGGCGGTCACGCTCATTGTCGAGATACTGCCGCTCAGTCAAAACCCTAATCAGCATCACAAAGAAGGCTGATAGGGTGCTGCCCCAAATACTGCCGGTACTTAGCAAGGCCGTATCCCAGATGGCGGCACCTAGGCAGACGGCTGCGCACTCAAGTGCAGCTATGGTTAAACCGAAACGCAGGGGAGTGGTGAAGATGGTGGCAGAAACTACGAAGGGTAGGAAGAATGGTGTCATCCAGGTCATCGCTGGCATAGCCAAAGCCACCCAGGGTAGAAGCATGAGCGCCACTTTGGCTAGTGCCCGCCAGCGGTTTTCGACGCTGCCAATTTGTCTGCCGGTCTTAAAGCGGGTTAGCTCAATGTAGAAGCCACAAAAAACTAGCGTGCTAAAAGTGGCAAGTAGTTTTAACGCCAGCGAGCCGCTTTGGCGCCAGAGCATTGATACTGGTTGCAGTAAGATTACTAGCCAAACAATGGCATACCAGTTAAGTCTGCGGCCTTGAGCGGCTGGCTTGCGGTTAAACATGACTACCTTTCACTTACGGCTGGTAGAGCGGTTGCGACCAAAGTAGCAAAGCACCGCGAAGATAAGCGTCCAGGCCACTACGTTAGCAACCTGAACCCATAGCTGCTCGTGGTGAATACCGGAGGTGGTAATTACATAGCTGCCCTGGATGGGGCGGCGCACCAGGTTGGCTACACCATAGACGGGGGTGAAGCGGGCTACCTTCATTAAGCCATCAGACAGGGGCAGGAACAGGCCACCCATAAAAGACAGCAGTGATAATACAGCGCCAGAAATGCTCACAGAGTTGCGTGCCCCCAGCCAGGTTGCAGACATAATGCCGTAGAGGGTGAAGGGAATACCTCCAAGGCAGCACAGGGCAAAAGCGGCTGCCCAGCGTTCAGGGGTGTCAATTACGGCGGTGGTTAGTGCCCCGGCGGTGAAGATAACGGCCACGGGCACCACCGAAATAGCTGCGGTGACCAGCAGTTTGGTGAACAGGTAGCTGCTCAGGCCCCCACGGGTTAGGGCCACTTGGCGTCCCCAACCATTCGATAGTTCCACGCTGGCCTCACCGGCGCTGGAAGTGGCGCAGGCAATCGCGGAGTAAACCGACATGGAAGCCATAATCCAGGCCGCCACATTGCCGTGCCCGGCCCTTGCCGTAGACCAGGACTGGGCGGCGCCGAAGAAGAGGTACATACCTAGGGGTAAAAACAGCGTGAAGAAGTAGAAACTGGTGTCAGTTAGACGCTGTTTAGCAACTAAAGCAATGTAACGGGGGTTAATCATTTCAAGCTCCTATAAAAATTCAAAAAGATTTAGAAAGATTTAGGCGATCAGGGCGGTAAATACGTCGTCAAGGGTGGAGGCGCTGATACGCAGGTCCTTGGCGCCGCGCTGATCCAGTAGGGTGCGGGCAACGCTGTCGGAGGCCTTGGTGTGCACGTTTAGCACCGCGCCGGTCAGCTCCAGGGCGGAAATTGCCTCACTGTAGCTGCTCAGAGCCTGCTGGGCCTGCTCTAATGTGCCCGGCCAGGTAATGGTGACCACGTTATCGCTGGCCATGGCCTGCAGGTCAGCTAGTGAACCGTCGGCTACAACTTTGCCGTGGTTCATGATGATGATGCGGTCTGCGAAGTCTGCGGCTTCTTGCAGGAAGTGGGTGGCGAAAATCAGGGTGCGTCCGGTGCTGGTTTGGGCGCGCATGGTGTCCCAAAAGTCTTTACGCGACAGTGGATCCATGCCGGTGGTGGGTTCATCCAAAATCAGCAGCTGCGGCGATGCCACCAGGGCAATAGCTAGCTTCACGCGCTGGCGCTCACCGCCTGAAAGCTTAACTACCTTGCGTTTACGCAGCTCTGTTAGGTTTACGCGGTCCATGACCTGCATGACTTCGCGGCGTCCTAGGTGGTTAAGGGCCGCGATCATTTCAATGTTGCTTTGTACGTCAATGTCACCTAGCAGGGCCCCAGTTTGCAGTACGGCACTGATTTTTGCGTCTTTGGCGGCCTCTTGCACGCTGGTGCCCAGTACCTTGATGGTGCCGCTGGTGGGCTGGTTTAGCCCCAACACCATGTCCAGCAGAGTGGTTTTACCGGCGCCGTTTTCCCCTAGCAGGGCCACTACCTGGCCGGTGGGGATTTCTAGGCTTACGCCATCAACTGCGTGTACGTTGCCAAAGTATTTAGTTACCTGCTTTACCTCAAGGGCGTGCGTGGCGCTGGCGTTAGCGCCCTGATCTGCGTAAGTGCTCATGTATCCATAATGTCCGCCGGGGCTGGGGGCTACTAAGGTGCCTTGTCACCGGCTTGGGCTGACATTTGTCATGGGGGTCGGCTTGCGGGTTTTGCTGCTTTTTTGACGACGACGGCGCCTGGGGGCGTTAAAAGCGGCTGCTAGGTAGGGGCGCAACCACCGATCCAAGTGGCGCTTGGCAGATAGCGGGGCGTCGTCGTCGTTGCGGGCTGGGGTGCGTCACTGCATAAAGGGCGTGTGCGGTAAATCGCAGCGGGCTGGTGGCGCAGGTTAATTGGCTTAAATACGGGTTTCTGGCAAAATAACCAGTTGTACTCGACCGTACACGACCCCTCTCTCGGGTGCGGTCGCGTCCAGGTGTGTGCCTGAAACCGTTGCTTAACCCCACCGGGGAAGGGCATAGACCAAATCTACTTTGAACTGGAGTTCATAACTGTGGCAGTAAAGATCCGCCTAAAGCGCATGGGTAAGAAGTTCGCGCCGTTCTACCGCGTGGTTGTCCTAGACAGCCGCAAGCGTCGCGACGGTCGTGTTATCGAGGAGATCGGTATCTACGACCCCATGCAGGAGCCTTCACTGATTAAGATCGACGGCGAGCGCGCTAAGTACTGGCTAGGTGTTGGTGCCCAGCCTTCTAACACCGTGCACAACCTGCTTAAGATCACCGGTGACTGGCAGGCCTTCAAGGGCCTAAAGGGTGCCGAGGGTAGCCTGAAGGTTAAGGAAGTTAACGACGACGCCGCTGCTCAGGCAGTTGCTGAGGTCGCTGACCGCGCTGAGAAGCTCAAGGCTCAGGCTTCGGCCAAGGCTGCTGAGCAGAAGGCTGCTGAAGAATCCGAGCAGGCCTCTGAGGAGGCCTGAGATGCTAGCTGATGCCCTAGAACACCTGGTTCGCGGCATTGTCGATAACCCTGACGATGTCACCGTCAATTCCCGTTCGCTGCGTCGCGGCGAGCTGCTGGAAGTGCGTGTGAACCCCGAGGATCTGGGGCGAGTCATTGGCCGTTCAGGTCGTACCGCCCGTGCTTTGCGCACGGTGGTTTCGGCCCTGGCCAATGGTCCGGTTCGTGTGGACGTAGTTGACACTGACCGCCGCTAACTAGGCATTAGCACCTAACCCGGCTACCTTAAGTTAAGGAGCCGGGTTTTGTGTATATAGCAATTCCCCATTCTTTTAAGGAAAAACGTGGAGCTTAACGTAGCAGTTATCGGACCGGCACATGCCCTTAAGGGCGAGGTGCGTCTAGAGATCCGCACCTCTGACCCCCAGGGGCGCCTCGCGGTAGGCAACACCCTACCCACCCAGCCGGCGGCCAACGGCCCCCTAACCGTGGAGCGTCTACGCTACGACGGGCGCTACTATTTCGCTAAATTCGCTGAGGTTAACGACCGCACCCGCGCTGAGCAGCTACGCGGCACCATGCTGGTGGTGGAAACCGACGGTGAGGAAGAAAGCGATGAAGAAGGCTGGTACGCCCATGAGCTGATCGGCCTGGAAGCCCAAACTGAGCCCGGAGATGTGCTTGGTGAAGTAGTGGATTTGATTCCCGGTATTGCCCAAGACCGCCTGGTGGTGCTTACCCAGGACGGCCAGCGCATTGAGGTTCCTTTCGTGGAAGCGATTGTCACCGAAATTGATGTTGAGGCGCAGGTGGTTGTAATCAACCCGCCCGGTGGCCTGTTCCCGGGCCTGGGCCAGGTAGAGGACGCACGCTGATGCGTATTGACGTAGTCACCATTTTTCCCGACTACCTGCGGGCACTGGATTTATCTCTAATCGGTAAAGCTATTGACGCCGGAAAACTCCAGTTAGGCATCCATGACCTGCGTGATTGGACGCAGGACCGCCACAACACGGTCGATGACACGCCCGCCGGCGGTGGCGCCGGTATGGTGATGCGCCCTGACGTGTGGGGTAAAGCTTTAGATCAGGTACTGGCCTTGCCGCTAACGGCTGCGTCAGTCGCTGAGCCCACGTACCTTGCGGATGCACAAAACGTGCCTGCTGCGCCCGCGCCAGATCCTCTAGCGGCGCCGTCGCCCCTGGCTGCGTCAGCTGAAACCGCTACCCAAGGCCCCTCGCACCGCCGCGTGCTGGTAATTCCCACCCCCTCAGGCCAGGTCTTTACTCAGCGTGTGGCGGAAGAATTAGCCGACGCCGACCAGCTGGTTTTCGCCTGCGGACGCTATGAAGGCATCGATGCGCGCGTCGCCGAGCATTACCAAAGCGCCGGCTACCAGGTGCGTGAACTATCTATTGGCGACTACGTACTAAACGGTGGGGAAGTGGCCACCCTGGTGATGGTTGAAGCCATTGCCCGGCTAATTCCCGGCGTCATCGGTAACCCCACCTCACTGGTAGAAGAATCCCATGCAGCCAGTGGCCTGCTGGAATACCCGGTCTATACCCGCCCAGTCAGTTGGCGGGGGTTAGAGCTAGACCCAGACCTACTAGGCGGCAACCACAAACTCATTGCCCGGCGTCGTCGAGACCAGGCCCTTACCCGCACCGCGACCAGGCGCCCAGACATGATTGAGCGCCTAAACCCCGCTACCCTGGACCGCGCCGACCGCGCCCTACTAGCCCAACTGGGATGGGCGGCGCTAGACGGCGAGCGCTTTGAACGCATTAAGCTACGCCCGGCGCGCGCCGAAGAAATCGAAGCCCTAGTGCAGCTAGGTCGGGCCACTTTCCCTGACGCCTGCCCCGCCTTCCTTAGCGACGACGACGTGCAGGCCTTCATGGATGCCACCTTCACCCCTGAGCAGGTGGCTAGCTGGGTTAGCAGCGACGACGCCGCCCTGGTTGTGGCCGAGCGCGTAGCTAGCGGGCAGCTGCTTGGATACGTGCTGGTAGAACGCGACCTACCCGACGGGGCCAATGAGCTAGTAACTGACCCGCGCCCACGCTGCCTAGAGCGTTACAGTCAAGCCGAACTGGGCTACGTGTGCAAACTGTACCTACTGCCCAGCGTGCGTGGAGGTGGAATAGCCGGCGCCCTTATGGACCAAGCTAAAAAAGCCGCCGCCAACTGGGGCGTTAAAACCATGTGGCTAGCTACCCATGAAACCAACCGCCGCGCACAAAAACTCTATAAGCGCTGCGGCTTTAAAAATGCCGGCAAACGCAGCTTTAAAGTGGGCAGCACTACCTGCCGAGACATAGTTATGGTGGCCAGCTTGTAGTAACCTTAAGGGGTTGTCTGCCTAGAACTTATCCTGCCGCTGGGGGTTTGGTTCACAGTGGGTATAGACAATGTCCGTAACGCACCCAAGCAGGTGCCGTGACAAACGTTCTTGACCAGCGGCATGGACGTTGGAGTAAATAGATGACCAACCTCATCGATCAGATTAACGCCGCCTCGCTGCGCGAAGACATCCCGGCTTTCCGCGCCGGTGACACCATCAAGGTACACGTGAAGGTTATCGAAGGTAACCGCTCTCGTGTGCAGGTTTTCCAGGGCGTAGTAATCGCCCGTAACGGTGGCTCCACCCTGGGCGCCACCTACACCGTGCGCAAGATTTCCTTCGGTGTTGGCGTTGAGCGTACTTTCCCGCTACACACCCCCACCGTTGAGAAGGTAGAGGTAGTCACCCGCGGTGACGTACGTCGCGCCAAGCTGTACTACGTACGTAAGCTGCGTGGTAAGGCCGCCAAGATTCGCGAGCGTCGTGAGGCCTAAAGCTTAATCGCTTTTGAGGTAGCGCTTGGAACACATTAGTTCCAGGCGCTGCCTTGTTTTTAAGCTGAGCGCCGTATCCTTAGGGTGCTTGGCTAACCCAAGGTTTAAGCTCCCACTATGAGCTTTAAGGAAGGTAACGGTCTTGGCTAATTCTGAAACTGATTTTGACCGCGACGTGATGGACTCGCCGCAGGGGTCTGAAACTGTTGCACCAAAACGAAACTCAGACAAAGCTCACCAGCAGGGATTTATCAGGCGCAATATCAGCAGCCTGGTGGTCATGGTGGTGATCATCGCTGTGGTGGCACTGATCAAGACCTTTATCGTGCAAAACTTCTCTATCCCCTCAGCCTCCATGGAGCGCACTTTGATGACGGGAGACCGCATCATTGTTAGCGTCTGGGACCGTGAAGATGTAAAGCGCGGGGACGTGGTGGTTTTTGAAGACCCCGACAATTGGCTGCCTCAGCTGCAGCGCAGCGGCGTTAAAGGCGCAGCCGTAACTGCCCTGGAATATGTGCATCTGCTGCCGAAAAATTCCGGCAAGCACCTAATTAAGCGGGTTATTGGCGTGCCCGGAGACCATATTGTGGCTGACGGCTCGGGCTCCATGACTATTAACGGGGTCAAGGTTAACGAAACCTACCTGGCTAAAGGCGTGCACTCTTCAGATATGGCTTTTGATGTCACAGTGCCGGCCGGTTACGTGTGGGTTATGGGCGATAACCGCAACAACTCTGCCGACTCGCGCATGCACCAAAGCGACGCACACCACGGCCTGGTGCCGATTAAAAACATTGTGGGTAAAACCCGCATGGTGGTTTGGCCGCTAAGCCACTGGAGCTCAGTTGACTCTAAGGGCGTCTTTAACACTGTGCCCAGCGCTAAATCCACCCCCACCAGCCTGCCTACCTCCACGTTGAACCCGATTTCTACCAACCGCGTCCCTAAAGACCCAGCCCCGTACACCCCCAGCCCCACTGACATTGAGTCAACTGAGCCTGACCAGGGTCACCAAGGTGAGAGCAGTGATGGTAGCTCCAGTAGCGATTCTGACTCTGGCCAGAGCGAAGAAAACAGTGGCCAGTGAGCCAGGTACCTACCCGCGTACTTGAAAAATCCCTGCTAGCCACCGCCACTCTGGTGGCCGGCATAGATGAGGTGGGGCGTGGAGCTTTAGCCGGCCCAGCCACTGTGGGGGTAGCCCTGGTTGATAACTCAACCAGCGATGCTTTCCCCCATGGGCTAAAAGACTCTAAACTGCTTAGCCCCACCCGCCGCCAAAACTTGGTGGAGCCGGTTAAACAGTGGGTGGTTGACAGCCAAGTAGCCCACGCCAGCCCCAGCGAGGTTGACCGTTTTGGGATTGTGGGGGCGCTGCGCCTGGCTGGTTTTCGGGCCCTAGCCCAGCTAGCCAAACGGGGCCAGCGCCCAGACGCCATTATTTTAGATGGTCGCGACAACTGGCTTAGTAGCGCTGAGTTATTTCTTTCTTTGCCCGACGCCGAAATGGCGAGTTTAATGGCACTTGCAGATGCGCTGCCACCGGTAACAATGCAAGTTAAAGCTGACGCTAACTGCGCGGTGGTCGCCGCGGCGTCGGTGCTAGCCAAGGTGGAGCGTGACAGCTTAATGGCCGCCCTGCCAGACCCCGGCTACGGCTGGGGCGCCAACAAAGGCTACGCGGCGCCAGCCCACCGTGAAGCTATCGCCACTTTGGGCGCTAGCGAGCACCATCGCCGTAGCTGGCATCTGCCCGGACTTGACCAATACCGCCAGCGCCTCGCCACGGGCGAAAACTAAGCGAAAACTGTTAATTCAAGGCATTATGTAAAGGTGAGTGCCTACGATATCGAAGCCTACGAAAACGAGCAGCAGTTAGAGCTCTACCACGAATACCGTGACGTGGTGGGCCTGTTTAATTTCGTAGTGGAAACTGAGCGGCGTTTTTATCTGGCTAATTACGCAGATGTCCAGATGCATCAAAGCGCCGCCGGTGACATCTATTTTGAGGTAATCATGGATGACGTGTGGGTGTGGGATATTTACCGCCCTTCACGTTTTGTTAAGCGGGTGCGGGTAGTTACCTTCAAGGATGTAAACGTTGAAGAGCTAAACAAACCCGAAATTGAAATGCCGCCCAGCCAGGTTTAAATCCCAGCCATTTAGCCCGCAGCTTGTAGACCCCAGATAGCTTTAGCCCGCGCCCTTTAAACCCCAGCCAGGCTTTAATAGCCAGTTTTAGTCTCCAGCCTGGCTTTGACAGGGCACATTAAATCTCACAGAGGAGAGCCGCTCATGCGCCTGCGTAAAACCCTGCCTGCCGATATTGAACAAATCATTGACTCAGGTGACGTTGAGGCGCTGGCACGGGCAGTGCAGCGCTGTGAGATCGGCGCCTACCTGCGTGGCAGCGCTTTTGAGTCGCGGCTAATGCACTTTCCAGCCTCTAAGCAGATAACTGATTTTCTGTTAGAGCGTGGCGAGGACATCAATTCGCGCGACAGCTACCAGCGCACGCCTATCCATTCACGCGTATGGCATTCGCGTATTGACCAGATCCCTTACCTGATTGAATGCGGCGGCGATATAAACGCCCGCGATAGCTCAGATCAAACCCCGCTATTTGATGCCGTTGAATACAAGCGGGCTAGTGACGTGGAAAAAATGATTGCCTGGGGAGCCGATCCGCGAGTGGTTGCTGATTCACAGGTTTATGGTAAAGCCACACTCACCGGCTATACGCTGCGCCGTCGCTCATTTGTAGACTCTGTGCGAGCGCTGGAAGTTATGCAGCTGCTGCTTTCTCACGGCGCGCCGGTAGATGAGCGCATATCTGTGGCGCTAGAGGAGATGGACCGGCAGCGCTGCACATTTATCAGTCACGGTCATGAGCATATTTCGCCAGCCGAGTTTGCAGCCATCTCAGATGCGTTTGCGCAGCTGTGCGCACTTTTCGGGGTGCAGATGCAGCAAGCTAGCCGGGCCCCTAAGCCGGGCGAGCAGCTAACGCTGGATGCAAACGAGGATGTGTTTGAGCAGTTTGATCAGCTGTGGCAGCTGCTGGTGCCCACTAGTGGCCAATGCGAGACGGTTCAAGGTGAAGTTATCCGCATTGCCGGCAAGGTGGGCTACGAAATCTACAACAATGGTGGCGTCAACTGGAGACGCAGCTTCACGGCCCTGCTTAGGCAGTACCTGACCATTATGGCATCTGGCCAAGCCCTGGCCCCTGCTGATTTAGCCCGCGCCAAGGTGGCGGTTGCCTCCCTAAAGGCACGCAGTATGGATAACGACGACGCCAAAGTGATCACGCAGCTGGCAGTGCGGTGGGTGAGGCTGAACCCGCTTCTAAAAGCTTTAGACCTACCCGACGTGGGGCTCTAAGACACCGCCAAAGCACTAGGGCCTTAAAGCAGTCAGGCCCTAGGAGGCGTCAGCCTGCCTGAAGCTTGCCAATTTTTGCACAGGTGGAAAACTTTTTAGCCCCCTAGCACTTAGCCACAGGCCTTAAACGCCAGGCTTGTACCTGCCCTCATCATGGAGGCAGGAGGTGGTCGAGGTGGCCGCAAAACAAAGCCCACAAGATTTAGGTAAACGCGGTGAAGCCATAGCTAGCCGCTACCTGGCTGATCAGGGCTGGATTGAACTTGAACATAACTGGCGTCCCCACGCCCAAGGCCTACGCGGCGAGATTGACCTGGTAGCAATCGAGCCGCGCGGGGCTGCGGAGGCGGCCCTGGTGTTTATTGAGGTTAAAACCCGCAGCTCTACCCGCTACGGCTGGCCTGCTGAGGCAGTCACCCACGCCAAGCTACACCAACTGCGCCTGTTGGTGGCCGCCTGGTTTAGAGAGCATCCCGGCTCCTGGCCCCCACCTAGGGTGGATGTAATCTCCCTGCTAATTGGCGACGTCGCCCAACTACGCCACCACCGGGCGGTAGAGCAATGAGTAGCGCCACCACCCTAGCCGTGGCCTTAAACGGCCTAGCCGGCTCCATCATTGAGGTAGAAGCCCACTGTGCCAACGGCTTGCCCGCGTTTGTGTTGGTGGGGCTAGCTGACACAGCCATTAAAGAAGCCCGCGAGCGGGTGCGGGCCGCCATTAACGCCGTCGGTATCAGCTGGAGGGAGCGGCGCGTAACCGTGAACCTTTCCCCAGCTGACATCCCTAAAACCGGCACCGGATTTGACCTGGCGCTGGCTGTGGCCCTGCTAAGTGCTGGCGGCCACATAAACCCCGCTCTTACACGCGGCGTAGTGCATATCGGGGAGCTGAGCCTGGACGGCTTTTTGCGTCCCGTGCGCGGGGTGCTGCCGGCAGTTAACGCGGCAGTTGCTGCCGGCTACAACACAGTGATCGTGCCCACCCAATGCGCTGATGAAGCGCGCTTGGTACCCGCCGCGCAGGTAATTGGGGCCAGTAATTTAGCCCAGGTGCTGCGCTACTACGGCAACTACCAGGTGGCCCTGCCCCGGGGGCGCAAAGTCAACCAAACTAGCCCAGCCTCATCCGCGCAAAGCAACCCCAGCCAGGCTAATGACCTGGATTTAAGCCAGGTGGTGGGCCAAAGCGAAGCCCGCTACGCGCTGGAAGTAGCTGCCGCCGGCGGTCACCACATGTTGATGATAGGCCCGCCCGGCGCCGGTAAAACCATGCTGGCTCAGCGCCTGCCAGGGATTTTGCCGGATCTAAACGATGCCGACGCGGTCACCGTCACCTCCGTGCACTCCCTGGCTGGCACGCTGGAAGCCAAAAAAGGTCTGCTGCGTCGGCCCCCACTGCGCAGCCCACACCATAGTGCCACCCGCGCCGCCATTGTGGGGGGAGGCTCAGGGCTGGCCAGGCCGGGGGATATTTCACTAGCCCACTGCGGGGTGCTGCTACTAGATGAGGCCCCAGAATTTGCCCCCTCAGTGCTGGACTGTCTACGCCAGCCTCTAGAGTCGGGCACCATCACCATCGACCGCGCTCGCGGGCGGGCCACCTACCCGGCTAAATTTCAGCTGGTGCTGGCCGCTAACCCGTGTCCTTGCGGTAAAGCCAGCGCTAAAGGGGATAAATGCACCTGCTCTTCGCTGCGCAGACGCAACTATTTACAGCGTTTATCTGGCCCGCTGCTAGACCGCATCGACATCCAAATTGAGGTTATGGCCCTTACCAGTTCAGCTCTGCGTGGCCTGGGCCAGGGCGAGTCCAGTAGCCAGGTGGCCGCGCGGGTGGCCCGCGCCAGGGCCCACGCCCGCCGTCGCCTAGCTGATACGCCTTGGAGTCTGAACAGTCAGGTTCCTGGCCACTGGTTGCGTGGGCCGCAAGCTGATCTGAACCCGCAGGTTTTGGGGCTGCTAGAGCTGGCTATGCGGGCGGGGCTGTCGCTACGGGCCATTGACCGGGTGCTGCGTGTGGCCTGGAGTATCGCTGATCTGCAAGGCCATGGGCAGTTAACAAAAACCGATGTGGCTAGCGCTATTAGTTTGCGCAGTAAGGGGATCTGTGATGGTTAAGCTGCCTTTTGATACCGCTGATCCGCACTTGGCGTGGGCGGCCTGGTCACGCCTAGTGGAGCCCACTGACAACGCGGCTATTGAGCTGGTGCGGGCGCTGGGGCCAAGCGCGGCCCTTGACTGGGTTTGTGAGCCCAGCGGCGCGGCCCTGGTTAGTTTAGACGCGAAAACCATCCAAGGCATTTATAAGGGCGCTAAACGCTGGCAAGGACGCCTAGATAGGCTCGATATTCGCCGTGAACTGCACGCCATTAAAGCTTTAGGGGGCTGGATCATTACCCCCAGTGACGCTAATTGGCCCAAGTGCCTTGCTGATTTGGCCTGGCCGCCGTTTTGCCTGTGGGGGAGGGGTAACCCGGCCCAGTTGCGCCAGTTGAGCCTAGCTTTAGTGGGTTCACGTGCCTGCACTAACTACGGCCAGTGGGTAGCCAGTGAGTTAGCTGGTGGTTTGGGCTCTAAAGGGGTGAGCATAATTTCTGGGGGTGCCTATGGGGTCGACGCCGCCGCTCACCGCGCTGCCTTGGATACGGGCACGCTGTGTGTGTGCGCTGGGGGAGTGGACTATCTTTACCCTTCAGGTAATGAGCAGCTGCTGCGCCAAATTTGTATCCAAGGGGCGCTTATCAGTGAAGTGCCGCCCGGCTGCGCGCCAGCTAGGCACCGGTTTTTAACCAGAAACCGCCTGATTGCGGCGTTAAGCTCGGCCACAGTGGTGGTGGAAGCCAGCTGGCGTTCAGGGGCCATATCTACCGCCAACCACGCCCTAGAGTTGGGGCGACCGCTTGGGGCTGTGCCCGGGCAGGTAACCAGTTCTAGCTCAGCAGGCTGCCACCGCCTGATCCGCCAAGGGGCAGTGTGTATAACCGACGCCGATGAAGCCTATGAGCTAGTCACCCCGCTGGGACAGTTTTTCCCTGAAGTGGCTAAACAAGAAAAAGCCCGTATTGAACAGCCAGGCCTGCTAGATGGTTTAGATCCGCTCAGCTCCCGCGTCTATGACAGCCTGCCGCGCCGAGCCTGCGCTAGTGTGGACTCCTTAGTGCAGGTGTGTGGGCTAGAGGCTGCAGATGTGTTGGCTGCTTTAGGTCAACTGCAATTAGCTGGCAAGGTAAAAGCTTTAGGCGGCGCGTATAAACGGGCTTAAACATAGGCCCTGGCTATGCTGATAGCCATGAAATCGGTTGCGATCACGTGCGGGCAGTTAATTGACGCATTTTGTTGCTGGCTGGAGTTAGCTAAAGGCCGCTCTGAACACACTGTGCGTGCCTATCGTGGCGATTTAGAGACGCTGGTGGATTTTCTAGACATGCAGCCAGATACGCCGGCAGGCGCGTTAGCTAAAAGCTTGGATTTGAACGATTTACGTGCCTGGCTGGCCCACATGCTGGCAAATGGCTGTTCACGTGCCACGGTGGCACGCCGAGCCGTGGCCGTGCGTACCTTCTCCACCTGGGCCTACCAGCAAGGCTACCTACCACATGATGTGGCTTCACGCCTGCGCAGCCCCAAAATCGACAACCGTCTACCCGCCGTGCTCAGTGTGGAACAAGCCAAGCACCTGGTTGAAGACATTGAAGGCGAAAGCATCACTGACATTCGCGACAAAGCCATTTTGGAACTGCTTTACGCCACCGCCGTGCGCGTATCTGAACTAGTGGGTTTAGACCTGCGTGATCTAGACCGTGAACAGCGCACCATCAAGGTGCTGGGTAAAGGCAATAAAGAACGCGTAGTGCCCTACGGGCTGCCGGCAGCTAGGGCCCTAGAAAACTGGTTTAACCAGCGTTGGCAGCTGGTTAACGACTACTCGGGTCAAGCCCTGTTTTTGGGGGTGCGCGGCGGGCGCATAGGGGAGCGGGCTGTGCGCCAAATTGTGCACCGCAACTCCGCCCGTATCGGCACTGAGCTGGGCCCCCACGGCCTGCGCCACAGCGCCGCCACACACCTGCTTGAAGGCGGATCAGATCTGCGCACCGTGCAAGAACTGCTAGGTCACTCCTCACTGGCCACCACCCAGCGCTATACGCATGTGACCAGTGAGCGTCTGCGCGCCATCTATGCCCAAGCCCATCCGCGCGCCTAAAACTGGTTGCCTGAGCAGCCAACGCCTGCGTTGGCGGCCCAGCGCCATGCTTTAGCGCCCAAACTGCCTGCATTGGTGGCCATGCGGACGCTCTCACTAGTCCGCAGGCGTCGCTGTCCAAGCGGGATGCTTCGCTGACCAAGCTATCTAGAGCGACGCCGTCGCCAATGCCGCTAGCAGCAACCTCACCCGCACGGGCAAGCGGCTTCAAAACTATGCGAGGCCGGCGCAACAAAGACAGCGGATCAATATAACGATCGCGCCCAAAACGCGCCCCCCAATGCAGCGCATCGCGCCCATCAGTGCGGTGACCTGCCTGCAAAACCCCAATCACCTGCCCACCCCTAACGCTCTGACCAGCCTTAACTATGCCCACCACCGGCTCATAAGTAGTGCGCAAACCCGGCGGGTAACTATGGTCTATGGAAACCACCGGCTTAGTAGCCACCACGCCACTAAAAGCCACCACCCCCTCATAGCTAGCCACTACCGGGCTACCTGCCGGTAAAGCCAAATCCACGCCGCGATGCCCCGCCAGCCAACGCTGGGCAGGGGGAGAAAAACGCTCCAAAATCGCCACCGGGCCCCCGGTAGGCCACTGATGTCGGCGCGCCCCAGAGGCATAAACACCGCTAAATGAGCTTGCCACCAGGGTAAATAGGCTAATACAAGCAACTAAACAAGAAGTAATAAAACGGGTATGCACCTAAACAATAATTGTGTTTAGCGACCAATAAGGGTAAGGGGGCTGTGGAAAATACCGAAATACGGACCCATATATTCAACCTGTGGCGAAAATGGTATAAAAAGCCCACACCAAAAGTGCATATACATCATCACAACCGGAAAGATTCTCAGGTGACAGCCCCCGCAAAAGCACCCCGTGGCAACCTAAAAAACAGCCACCTGTCCATGATGGCTCTGGGCAGCGCAATCGGTGCCGGTTTCTTCCTAGGCACCGGAGTTGCCATCTCCCAGGCAGGACCAGCGGTACTCATTTCCTATGCAATCGCGGCCCTAATCGCCATTTCTGTAATGTACTGCCTAGCTGAACTAGCCTCAGCGCTACCCTCATCAGGCTCCTTTTCCACCTACGCCCAAGCCGGCATTGGCCGCTGGGCCGGATTCACTGTGGGATGGCTGTACTGGTTCATGCTAATCATGGTGCTCGGACTAGAAATTACCGGCGCCGCAACCATATTCATTGGCTGGTTTCCACAGGTGCCCCAATGGGTAATTGCCTTAGCCATTGTGGTGGTGCTCGGTGGTGTAAACCTACGCACCGCCGGCGAATTTGGAACCATTGAAGCCTGGCTAGCCGGCATTAAAGTCGCCGCCATTGCCGTATTCCTACTTGTAGGTCTAGGCCTAGTAGTCAACATTATCCCTGGACGCACCCTGTCCCTAAGCCACAACCTCCTAGGTGAAGGCGGCTTCGCCCCCGCCGGCGTAGGCGGCATCGTGCTAGGCCTACTGGCAGTAGTGACCTCCTTTGGTGGCATCGAAATCGTCACCATCGCCGCCGCTGAAGCGCAAGACGCCAAAGCCGCCATGGGCACCGCCATCCGCCAAGTCGTGTGGCGCATCATGGTGTTCTACATCGGCACCGTCACCCTGCTAGTACTGCTGCTGCCCTGGAACTCAGCCGAAATGAAAAACAACCCACTAGCGGCAGTACTAAACATGGCTGGCGTGCCCGCCGTCGGCCTAATCATGGAAATAATCGTATTCATTGCCCTGGTCTCCTCCTTCTCAGCCAATGTTTACGCCTCCTCACGCCTGGCCTACTCACTAAGCGCCCGCAACATGGGCTCAACCTGGCTACTGGGCAAAAAAGCCAGCGCCCAAAAAGGCCAAAGTGAGCAAAACATCCAAAATGAACAGGTAAACCAAGAAACCTCCACCATCCTCACCCAGGAAGAAGAACTCACCGGCGACATGACCTACGGGCGCACCCCCAAGCGCGCAGTATGGATCTGCATCCTGCTTTCCCTAGTGTCGGTAGCCCTCAACTGGTACGTGCCAGACCAGCTGCTAGGCATCTTGCTCAACGCCATCGGCCTAATCTTGCTGGTGGCCTGGCTGTTCATTGTTATCTCGCAAATCCGCCTGCACCACAAACTTGAAAAGCTCGGCATTATCGCTATCCGCACCCCGCTGTGGCCCTGGCTGTCCTGGGCGGCGCTCGCGGGCGTGTTAGCTGTATTTGTGCTGCTAGCCACCACAGCAAGCGGTCGCGGCAACCTAGTGGTTATCGCCACTATGACACTTATTGCAGTAATTACCTTCAAAATCCGTGAACGGGTTGTGGGCAAAGTGTGATAACCTCGCGCGTGCAGCCGTGTCACCACAGTTGACTTCGCGTGTCCGCCCCGTCCTTTCGGGTGTGTAGCTTCGGTCTATTAGCTGCTACATACAGCGGACACCAGGGTAGGCCTTCGATCAGCTTAAATGCTGCTCAAACCTACATAAACCAAAACCCTCGGCCCTGCCAACCGGGCAAGGCCACCGGATAACCGTGTGCTTGGCAACCTCCAGGCACACAATTGAAAGGACCATCATGGCCGTTGTGACCATGCGCCAGCTACTAGAGAGCGGTGTCCACTTCGGACACCAGACCCGTCGCTGGAACCCCAAGATGAAGCGCTTTATCCTCACCGAGCGCAACGGTATCTACATCATTGACCTGCGTCAGAGCGTTGAGGAAATCAACCGCGCCTACGACTTCGTTAAGGAGACTGTGGCTCGCGGTGGCAACATCCTGTTCGTTGGTACCAAGAAGCAGGCCCAGGAAGCCGTAGCCGAGCAGGCTCAGCGCGTGGGTATGCCCTACGTTAACCAGCGTTGGCTCGGCGGTATGCTGACCAACTTCTCCACCGTGCACGCCCGCCTAGAGCGTCTGCGCGAACTAGAGCAGATCGACTTCGACGACGTGGCCGCCTCTGGCCGCACCAAGAAGGAACTGCTGATGATGCGTCGCGAGAAGGACAAGCTCGCCCGCACCCTGGGTGGTATCCGTGACATGGCCAAGCTACCTGCCGCCGTGTGGATCGTTGACACCAAGAAGGAGCACCTGGCTGTAGCCGAGGCCAACAAGCTCAACATCCCGATCGTGGCCATCTTGGACACCAACTGTGACCCCGACGAGGTTACCTACGGCATCCCCGGCAACGACGACGCCATCCGCGCCGTCACCCTGCTCACCCGCGTTATCGCTGACGCTGTGGCAGACGGTGTGCTGACCCGTTCCGGTGGTAAGGCCAAGGCTGGCGACAACGCCGAGCCCATGCCCGAGTGGGAAGCCGAGCTGCTAGCCGGCGAAACCGCTACCTCCACCGAGGAAGCTGCCGCCCCCGAGGCTGAGCAGGCCTGAGAATTTTTAACGACGGCGCCCCCGGGCTTACCCGGGGACGCCGTCACCTTGAAACTTTAGGAGCAGTTAAATGGCTAACTACAGCCTAAACGACATTAAGGCCCTGCGTGAGGCCACTGGCGCGGGCATGATGGACGTTAAGAAGGCCCTGGAAGAGGCCAACGGCGACCGCGAGAAGGCCGTCGAGATCATCCGCGTTAAGGGTCTAAAGGGTATCGCCAAGCGTGAAGGCCGCAGCGCCAGCGCTGGTCTGGTTGTCGCCAAGGTAATCGACTCGGCCGAAGGCCAGGTTGGTGTCCTGGTGGAGATCAACTCCGAGACCGACTTCGTAGCCAAGAACGAGAAGTTCATTGACTTCGCCAACACCGTTCTAGCCGCCGCCATCGAGTCCGGCGCCACCAGCGCCGAGGAGCTAGCCAAGGTAGAGGTCGAGGGCCAGAGCGTCCAGGCCCTGACCGACGGCATGCAGGCCGTCATCGGCGAGAAGATCGTCGTGCGTCGTCTAGCCCGCCTAAGCGGCGAGGTTGTCTCCCTATACCTGCACCGTACCAACCCTGACCTACCGGCTCAGGTGGGTGTGCTGGTAAGCACCGACAAGGCTGCTGAAGAGGTTGCCCACGACGTGGCTATGCACATCGCTGCTTACTCTCCCAAGTACCTAGAGCGCAGCCAGGTGCCCGCTGAGGACGTGGAGAAGGAGCGCACCATCGTCGAGGAGACCACCCGCGCCGAAGGCAAGCCCGAGAAGGCTCTGCCCAAGATCGTCGAGGGCCGCATGAACGCCTTCTACAAGGAGAACTGCCTCGTAGACCAGGCTTACGCCAAGGACCCCAAGACCACCGTAGGCAAGGTTGTTGCCGCTACCGGTGGTAAGATCAACGGCTTCGCCCGTTTCCGCGTAGGCGCCTGATCTAAACCATAGTTTTGTGGGGACTCGCAGCAGCGCTGCGAGTCCCCACAGCTTTTAAGGTCGTTAGCCAAGCTAAAGCGCGATAGACTTTGCTAGGCCCCCAGTTATGTGGGCTTGCAATTAAGTCAACAACTTACAGGAGCATGCATGAGCGCGAGCGACTCAGGGCACCTTGGCCACCAGCGCCGAGTGCTGTTAAAGGTTTCCGGTGAAGTGTTTGGCGGAGGCTCCATCGGTTTAGACCCAGATGTCGTCTCAGATGCTGCTAAGCAGATCGCTGCAGCAGTGCGCCAGGGCGTGCAGGTAGCCATTGTGGTGGGCGGAGGTAACTTCTTCCGTGGCGCCCAGCTATCACAGCGCGGTATTGACCGCGCCCGCGCCGACTACATGGGAATGCTGGGCACAGTGATGAACGCACTAGCCCTACAGGACTTCATTGAGCAGGCAGGCGTGCCTGCCCGCGTCCAGAGCGCCATTTCTATGCGTCAGGTAGCCGAGTCTTACATTCCACTACGCGCCATTCGCCACATGGAAAAGGGCCGCGTGGTTATTTTCGGGGCCGGTGCTGGTCTGCCCTACTTCTCCACTGACACGGTTTCTGCCCAGCGCGCCCTCGAAACCCACTGCGACGAGCTGCTGGTGGGTAAGAACGGCGTCGACGGCATCTACACCGCAGACCCGCGCAAGGATGCAAACGCCCGCAAGCTAGACTCGCTCACCTACGACCGAGCCCTAGCTGACGGCCTGAAGGTACTTGACGCTGCAGCATTCTCACTGTGCCGTGAAAACGCTCTACCCATGCGCGTGTTCGGCATGGAAGGCGAAGGTAACATTACCGCCGCCCTAGTTGGCCAAAAGATCGGAACACTTGTCACTAACGACGAAGGAGCCCTCAAGTGATTGAAGAAACCCTGCTAGAAGCCGAAGAGAAGATGGAAAAGGCCCTAGTGGCCGCTAAGAACGAATTAGCTTCCATCCGCACCGGCCGCGCCAACCCGGCCCTATTCACCTCCCTGAGCGTGGAGTACTACGGCGCCCCCACCCCGCTGCAGCAACTAGCTTCAGTGACCGTGCCCGAAGCCCGCACCGTGCTAATCACCCCCTTTGACCGCACCGCCACCAAGGACATTGTTACCGCCGTGCGTGAGTCAGACCTGGGCGTTAACCCCACCGACGACGGTAACGTCATCCGTGTTAACCTACCGGCTCTAACCGAAGAGCGCCGCAAGGAATACGTAAAGCTAGCCCGTTCGCGCGCCGAGGAGTCTCGCGTGCAGCTGCGCAACGTGCGTCGTAAGACCAAGGATGTGCTAGATAAGATCAAGAAGGACGGCGAGGCTGGCGAGGACGAGGTCGAGCGCGCAGAAAAGGAGCTTGACGCTCTAACCAAGCGCTACGTCGAGCAGGTCGACAAGGCCCTGGCCGCCAAGGAATCCGAGCTATTGGAAGTCTGACATGACTGGGCCGGCTCGCTTGGGTCGGCCCAAATTCATGTCTCGTAAAGAAGTGAGCCCATGACCGCAAATACCGCAGTTTCAGCGCCGTCTGTTAAACGCAGCTTGTTTGTGCGCTTGTTCTACCCCGGTCCTACCCAGAACCGGGTAGTTGAAGGCCCTGCCCGTAAGGGTGGACGCAATGTGCCCGCAGCGGTGGGTGTGGCCGTGCTATTGATTGGGCTGGTTGCACTCAGCTTGATCTTCAATAAGGTTTACTTCGCAGTTTTAGTAGCGGTGGCTATTTGCGTGGCCCTGTGGGAGCTGGCCGGGGCTTTCGCTAGACGCGCGGTAGGTTTGCCGCTGCTACCCCTATGGGTGGGTACTTTTGGGGCGGTTGCATGCGCTTATGTGATTGGCCCCGAGGGTTTGCTGGCAGCCGTGTTTGCCACTTCTGGGGCCTGCATGGTGTGGAGTTTTACCACCCAAGCCCAGTATGACTATGGCACTGCCCTGGAGATCGCTCACCCGGAAGATCCGCGTACCTACGCTCACGACGTGGTGCGTCGCTCACGTACCCTGGAGGCGGCGGCAGCTATTTTTGCAGTCTGCTACCTGCCTTTCCTGGCGGGCTTTGCGGTTATGCTGCTGGCCCAGCATCAGGGGGTTGGCAAGATTGTGGCGCTAATTGCGCTGCCTGCCTTAAGTGACACCGGCGGTTGGCTGGCGGGGATCACTTTCGGTAAGCACCCTATGGCCCCCAAGATTTCGCCTAAGAAAACCTGGGAGGGTTTCGCTGGCTCCGTAATTGCCACCACCATTGGTACCGGCGTTGTACTGTGGGTGCTTGGCGGTACGCTGTGGGCGACTCCACTACTAGCTTTAGCGGTGGTTATTAGCGCCACTTTGGGTGACCTAGGGGAGTCGCTGATTAAGCGTGATTTGGGCCTAAAGGACATGTCTAACCTACTGCCCGGACACGGTGGTTTGCTTGACCGTATTGACTCGATCCTAACTACCGCCCCCGTGCTCTATATTGCTTCAGTGCTAGCTTTATAGTGGTGGTGCGCTTTAGCACTAGCTATTACCGACGCCGCCGCCCGCTAAGCTCTACTTGTCCCCAAAGCCCCAAGGATTTTAATGGCTGACTCCCGCCCCGTATCAATTGCCGCCCCCCGCCGTCGGGGGCGTCAGGTGCTGCCTACGGACCAGCCACCGGAGGGGGCTAGTAGCCCTGATGCCAAACCGCGCTTATCTTTCGCGGTGCCGGTAGCTAAGGGTAAAGCCCCGCGTCACTTGGCTGACTTGGATTTGGCTGGACGTAAGCAGGCTCTGAAAGAGGCTGGACTGCCGGCTTTCCGCGCTGACCAGCTTTCACGCCACTATTTCACGCATTTAACCCGTAACCCGGCAGATATGACTGACCTGCCGGCCTCCCAGCGTGACGCGCTATGCGATGAGCTATTGCCGGATCTGCTTAGCCAGGTGCGGGCTTTGAAAGCTGACCAGGGTAAAACTATTAAGTACCTGTGGGAGCTGTTTGATGGGGTGCGGGTAGAGAGCGTGTTGATGCGCTACAAGGACCGCACCACGCTGTGCGTCTCTAGCGAGGCCGGCTGTGGTATGGCCTGTCCATTTTGTGCCACCGGGCAGATGGGCTTAACCCGTAACCTGACTACCGCTGAAATCATTGAGCAGGTGCGTCAAGGCGCGGCGGCTTCACGTGACGGTGAGCTAGCTGGGGGACCGGCCCGGCTTAGCAATATTGTGTTTATGGGCATGGGTGAACCCATGGTCAACTACAAAAACCTGATTCCGGCCCTGCACCGGTTAACCCAGAGCGCCCCTGAGGGTTTTGGCATTAGCGCCCGTAACATCACGGTTTCTACTGTGGGTTTGGTGCCGCTAATTAAAAAACTGGCAACTGAGGGGATGCCGGTTACTTTAGCGGTTTCTTTGCACGCTCCCGACGACGAGCTGCGCGACGACCTGATTCCGGTTAACTCTCGCTGGAAGGTGGGGCAGCTGCTTGACGCCGCCTACGAATACTTTGAGGCCACCGGCCGGCGTGTATCTATTGAATATGCCCTGATTGAAGACATGAACGATCACGCTTGGCGCGCCCAGCTGCTAGCTGATGAGCTCAACAAGCGCGGCCATGGCTGGGCGCACGTTAACCCCATCCCGCTTAACCCCACCCCGGGCTCAATTTGGACTTGTTCACGCCCCCAGGTGCAGCAGGAGTTTGTAAACACCCTGCGTAAGGCTGGTATTACTACAACTGTGCGAGACACTCGCGGTTCTGATATTGATGGTGCATGCGGCCAGTTGGCCGCCGAAGTGCTGCAGCAAGAAAGGCGCTTGAGTTAAAGCATGAGCGACTTATTCGAGACCGTAGCCTGGAACCAGAAGGGCTACCGTAAAAGCGAAGTTGACGAGTTTTTCAACCGTGCCCACGATCTTTACGAAGCTGGCGACACCACTAGCTTGACCCCCACCCAGGTGCGCACCAACTGTTTTGATGTGGCCCGTGGCGGCTATGACATTCACGCGGTAGATGCGGCTATGGACCGCCTTGAAGTGGCTTTGATGCGTAAAATGCGTGAATCATTCGTGGCCCGCAGAGGCCGCCAAGCCTGGATGGATGAGGCGGCTAATCTAGCTACCACGCTTTACCCGCGCCTGCTACGTCCAGAAGGTAAGCGTTTCGCGCCGGCTAAGCGTGGCTATTCGATTGCTGAAGTAGACCGGTTTATGGACCGTTTAGCGGCGTTTTTTGACAAGGGAGACCCGCTTAAGTCTACCCAGCTGCGGAAACTTACTTTCTCTGCGGCCAAAGCAAATAAGGCCTATGACGAGGCCAGCGTGGACGCATTTATTGAGCGAGCCATCGAAGTATTGATGCGCGTGGAATAAACACTAGGGAGTGTCGTGAGTTTTCCAAATCAACTGATCATTTTGGGATCTACTGGGTCAATTGGGACCCAGGCCCTGGATGTAGTGCGTGAGCTTAAAGCTAGCGGCCAAAGCGATATCCAGGTGCTTGGCTTAGCAGCAGGTGGCTCACAGCTGGATTTGCTAGCTCAGCAGGTGGTGGAGTTTAGCCCGCGCGTGGTGGCGGTGGCTTGTCCTAGCGCCGCCGCTAAGCTACCGGATTTGATCAGCCACTATGGTGCGGCCGATAACTGCCCGCAGGTGCAGATTCTCAGCGGCCCCGACGCCGCCGCTGAGCTGGTGCGTAGCCTAGCTATGGGGCAAGCGGGCACGGTACTTAACGGCATTACTGGTTCGGTTGGTTTGGCTGCCACTTTAGCTACTTTGGCCGACGGCGCCCGCCTGGCACTGGCTAATAAGGAATCTTTAGTGGTGGGTGGCGCCCTAGTAAAGCAGGCCCTAGCCTACCCGGGCCAGGTGGTGCCGGTTGACTCTGAGCACAGCGCTATCGCCCAGGCCCTGCTAAGTGGCCGCCACGAAAAGGGCTTAACTAGCCCGGTAGTTAGCGGTTACAGTGAGGTCTCACGTCTTATCCTGACCGCCTCTGGGGGGCCGTTTAGGGGTAAAAAACGCGAGCAGCTCAGCCAGGTAACTGCCGCCCAGGCTTTAGCTCACCCCACCTGGTCAATGGGTCCGGTAGTTACGGTTAACTCTTCCACGCTGGTCAATAAGGGCTTGGAGCTAATTGAGGCCCACCTTTTATTTGATGTGGACGCCAGCGACATTGATGTGGTGGTGCACCCCCAGTCAATCGTGCACTCTATGGTGGAATTCGTCGACGGCGCCACTATCGCCCAGGCCAGCCCGCCCGACATGCGTTTGCCGATCGCCCTGGGCATGACTTGGCCCCACCGCCCACGCCTGGTGGGTAAGCTAACTAAACCCACCGACTTTACTAAGGTAAGCAGCTGGGATTTTGAACCGGTAGATAACCACACCTTCCCGGCCCTGCAGCTAGCCCGTCACGCCGTCAGCGCCTCGCCTACTCATCCGGCAGTGTTTAACGCAGCCAATGAGCAGGCCGTAGATGCTTTCCTGAAAGGCGCCCTGAACTGGGTGGATATCGTAGATATCGATATTGCGGTAGTAAACGAACATGAAGGGGTTAGCGCCCCCAGTTTGGATGATGTATTGGCGGTGGACCGCTGGGCGCGTGCACGCGCAGATGAACTGATCGCGGCGAAAGGCTAAACACGCATGTATTGGCTGGGCATAGTTATCTTCATTGTGGGGCTACTGATTTCGGTGGCCCTGCACGAGCTGGGACATATGATTCCGGCCAAAGCTTTTGGCGTTAAGGTTTACGAGTACTTCATTGGTTTTGGGCCGCGTATTTGGTCACGGCAAAAAGGCGAAACCGAATATGGACTAAAAGCCCTACCCCTGGGTGGGTATGTGCGTATGGCCGGTATGCTGCCACCAGCTAAACCCGGCCACCCTGACAAAGTTAACTCTAAAGGCGAGCTAGGCATGGTGGGCCAAGCCCGGCAAGAGTCACTAGCTGAGCTAGGCCCAGGTGAAGAGCACAAAGCCTTCTACCATTTAAGCGCCCCCAAAAAACTGGTGGTTATGTTTGGTGGCCCCGTGATGAACCTGATTTTGTCAGGGGTGCTAATCATCGTCTCAATGAGTTTCATTGGGGTACCTAAAGCCACCAACACCCTGGCTGGGGTATCTAACTGCCTACCCACCATTGAATCTGGTCAGTCAACATGCGACACCAAAGCCACGGTTCCCGCCCGCGCAGCGGGCTTAAAACCCGGTGACACCATCACCTCCTGGGATGGCCAGCAAGTCAATGACTGGACCCAGCTGCAAACCGCTATCGCTAACACCAAAGCTGGCAGCGGCGTCGTCGTAACCGTAAAGCGAGCAGGCCATAGCCAGCAGCTAAACGTGGTGCCCACCCAAGTGACCCGGGTAGTGCAAGACGCCCGGGGTAAAGCTCTAGCCGCTCCCGACGGCTCGGCCCTAACCCGCACCACCACCTTCGTGGGTATCAGCCCGCAAATTAGCGGCCAACCAGTCTCGCTGGGAACGGCCCTAAAAACTACCTGGCTGGTTAACGTCTCCACCCTCAAAGCCATTGTCACCTTGCCGGCAGGCCTCTACCACCGGGTGCTAAGCGCCCTGGGTCAAGAATCCACCTCAAACCAGTCGCTGGTGTCAATTGTGGGGGTTGGACGCATGGCCGGGCAGGTATCAAGCGGCGGCGGTGGGGTAGTGGACCTGTCGGTGCGCGCATACTCCATGCTGATGCTACTAGCCAGCCTTAATGCAGCCCTGTTTGCATTCAACATGATCCCACTGCTGCCTCTAGACGGTGGACATATTGCCGGAGCTATCTGGGAAGGCCTGCGTCGCAGCTTCGCCAAACTACGTAAAGCCCCAGATCCGGGGCCAGTTGACACCGCTAAACTGCTACCAATTGGGCAGGGTGTGTTTATCTTACTGCTAATTGTGGGATGTCTCTTGATCTGGGCAGATATAGCTGCCCCGGTTTAGGTGCAATAATGTCAGGCGTGAATAATGCATCGATTGCTTTGGGAATCCCCACGCTCCGTGAAGAACAGCCCGTTCTAGGTAAGCGTAAGCCCACCCGCAAAATCATGGTGGGATCCGTACCGGTAGGTGGCGATGCACCGATAAGCGTGCAGTCCATGACCACCACCAAAACCCACGACATCGGCGCAACCTTGCAGCAGATCGCTGAGCTGACTGCTGCCGGCTGCGACATTGTGCGCGTAGCCTGCCCCACCGATAAGGACGCCGAAGCACTGCCCATTATCGCTAAGCAGTCACGCATCCCGGTGATCGCCGACATTCACTTCCAGCCCAAATACGTCTACGCCGCCATCAAGGCCGGCTGCGGCGCAGTGCGCGTAAACCCCGGTAACATCCGTAAATTCGATGACCAGGTAGCCGAAATCTGCAAGATGGCCTCCGACTACGGCGTCAGCCTACGTATCGGTGTAAACGCCGGCTCGCTAGACCCGCGCCTACTGAAGAAGTACGGCAAAGCCACCCCTGAGGCCCTGGTGGAGTCAGCCGTGTGGGAAGCTAGCCTGTTTGAAGAAAACGACTTCCACGACTTCAAAATCTCCGTTAAGCACAACGACCCGGTAACCATGGTCCAGGCCTACCGCCTGCTAAGCGAAAAGGGTGACTGGCCCCTGCACCTGGGGGTAACCGAAGCCGGCCCCGCCTTCCAGGGCACTATCAAGTCCTGCGCTGCTTTCGGCGTGCTACTAGCTGAAGGTATCGGTGACACTATCCGCGTCTCCCTGTCGGCCCCGCCGGTAGAGGAAGTCAAGGTTGGCACCAAGCTGCTCGAATTCATGGGCCTGCGCCCGCGCAAGCTAGAGATCGTCTCCTGCCCCTCCTGTGGCCGCGCCCAGGTGGACGTGTGGACTCTAGCCGAAAAGGTTGAAGAAGGCCTCAAAGATGTTAAGGCCCCGCTGCGCGTAGCCGTTATGGGCTGCGTAGTTAACGGCCCCGGTGAGGCCCGCGAAGCTGACCTAGGCTGCGCCTCCGGTAACGGCAAGGGCCAGATCTTCGTGCGCGGCAAGGTTGTAGAGACTGTGCCCGAAGATCGCATCGTAGAAACCGTGCTGCGCTACGCCAACGACATGGCCGCAGACATGGCTGCCGAGATGGGCGAGGAAGCACTAGCAAACTCCGCCCCACAGGTGATGGTGCCCTCAGCCTGATGCTGCGTTTGCATCGCGACCCGCATCCGCTAACGCCCGCCAATAGCACTGCGCTAATGCAGCTGTTGGCGGGCGACGCCGTAGCCGGGGTGCAACTAGGGGCGCAAATTAGCCGCTGGAATTACTGGGGTAGGGGAGACGTAGTTGCTTGCGGCACCCCCCAACCCCACGCCGGGGCCTGGGCTACCGGTTCGCTTATCCTCTACGGTCAGCGCCATTGCAGCCCCAGCGAGTTAAAAGCCCTAGCCAGTCATGGGCGTCCCCGGTTAACTAGGCGCGGCTCAGTGATGGGGCCGGCTGATGATGTGGCCGCGCTATGGCCGTATTTGGATCAGCGCCATTTGGCGGTGCGCCAGGCGCGTTGGAATCAGCCTTTACTGCTAGCCCCGCCGGCTGAACAGGTAGCTCAGACTTTGGCAGCTGCTAGCCGTAGCTGCGCCGACGAGCTGGCGGTGGCGGCCGCTAGCCAAACCCAAGCGGCCCAGGTGGGGATGGAGCCGCTGGTACTGCCGGCGGCGGTGGCCATGTTTAAAGAAGAAGTAGGTTTTGACCCGCTCTCTAGCGGCTCTGGCTATGGGCGCCATATCAGCCAGTTAATTGAGCAGGGGCGCAGCTACGTACTTCTTGACGACGGCGCCGGCCACCTGGGCAATACACAGGTAGCTTTTAAAGCTGACGTGGGTAGCTTGTGGAACTCGGTAGCCCAAATAACCGGCGTGTGGACCCGCCCTGACCTGCGCGGTAGGGGACTGGCTAAAGTGGCGCTGGGGCGAGTGCTGGCCCTGATTTACGCCCAACACCAGGTCAGTCAGATCAACTTGTATGTTAATGACTTCAATGTGGCGGCCCTGGGCCTGTATAAATCTTTAGGTTTTACGCAGGTGGGCACCATGAGCACAGTACTGCTGTAAATGCTGCTATAAACCTGGCTCAGCTTTAAACAGCTAAGTAGGCCAGACAACACCAGCTTCACTTAGCTACTGGGCTTGGCTACGCGTAACATATACGTGTGCTTCAGACAATGACCAACGCCTTTATCCGTACTTTGCGTGAGGATCCTGCCGACGCAGAGGTAGCCAGCCACAAACTACTGGTGCGTGCTGGCTATATTCGCCGCGCTGCCCCGGGAATCTACACCTGGCTGCCACTAGGACTGCGTACCTTACGCAAGGTGGAGCAGGTGGTGCGTGAAGAGATGGATACTATCGCGCAGGAAGTACACTTCCCGGCTCTGCTCAGCGCAGACCCCTACAAGGCCACCGACCGCTGGGAAGAATACGGCCCCACCCTGTTCAAGCTGCGTGACCGTAAGGGCGGGGACTACATGCTGGCCCCCACTCACGAGGAAATGTTCACCTTGCTAGTCAAGGACATGTACTCCTCCTACAAGGATCTGCCTGTTTCTCTCTACCAGATCCAGACCAAGTACCGTGATGAGGCTCGTCCGCGCGCAGGCTTGATCCGTGGGCGCGAGTTCATCATGAAGGACTCCTACTCCTTTGACATTGACGACGCCGGCCTGGAACGCTCCTACCAGCTACACCGCGCCGTTTACCAGCGTATTTTTGAGCGCCTGGGCCTCGAATACGTAATCGTTAACGCCATGAGTGGAGCCATGGGGGGCTCCCACTCTGAAGAGTTCCTACACCCTTCACCCATTGGTGAAGACACTTTCGTGCGCTCTGCCGGTGGCTACGCCGCCAACGCTGAGGCCGTCACCACCCCGGTGCCCGAGGCTGTGGATGCCTCCAATGAGCCGGCCCCGGTGGAGGTAGACACCCCCGAATGCCCCACCATTGAATCCCTAGTGGAGCTGTTCAACACCAAATACCCGCGCGCCGACCGCCCCTGGAGCGCCGCCGACACGCTTAAGAACGTAGTGGTTAACCTGACCCACCCCGACGGCTCCCAGGAGTTGCTGGTAATTGGTCTGCCCGGTGACCGCGAAGTGGATATGAAGCGCCTAGAGGCCGCCGTGGCCCCGGCTGAGGTGGAAATGGCTGGTCACGAGCAGCTAGCCAAGCACCCTGAGCTGGTGGCTGGCTACATTGGCCCGCAGGTGGTGGGTCCCAACTCGCCTAAGCGTGTGGCTCAGGTGGTCGACGGCGTCGAGCAGCTTAGCGGCAGCGTGCGTTACCTGCTAGATCCGCGTGTAGTAGAGGGCACCAGCTGGATCACCGGCGCTAACGCCGACCAGCGCCACGTCTACCACCTGGTAGCTGGGCGCGACTTTAAGGCTGATGGGGTAATTGAGGCCGCTGAGGTGCGCCCCGGCGACCCGGCCCCCGACGGCTCTGGCCCGCTAGAGCTAGCCCGAGGCATCGAAATCGGTCACATCTTCGCCCTGGGGCGCAAGTACGCTAACGCCCTAGACCTAAAGGTGCTCGACCAGAACGGTAAAGCCCAGGTAGTAACCATGGGTTCTTACGGCATCGGGGTTTCACGTGTACTAGCGGCCCTGGCTGAAACCAACTGCGACGAGCACGGCCTAGCTTGGCCCGTGCACCTGGCCCCCTACCACGTGCAGGTACTGGCCACCGGTAAGGATGAGGCAGTATTTGAAGCTGCCACCACCATTGCCAGCGAGCTAGATGGCCTAGGCTACGACGTGCTATTTGATGACCGTCGCAAGGTCAGCGCCGGCGTTAAGTTTGCTGACTCTGAACTACTAGGTATGCCCTACATTGTGGTGGTAGGGCGCGATCTAGCTAAGGACGGCACTGTAGAAATCCGCAACCGTCGCAGCGGCGAGCGCATCAGTGTTAGCGCTGAGCAGGCTGTAGCCCAGCTAAACGAGCTGCTAGCGGCCGAACTGAGCTAACAAAGCAGGCCTTTAGCACCATTGCTGGCTTTAAGCACTAAAGTGCTTAAAGTACCCAAAAAGCGTGGGGGGCGGGCTGGTTAACCAGCCCGCCCCCCACGCTTACCTGGAAGCTACTTAACCCCTAGGGCTTGTTCCGTTTGAGTTAGGGACGCATTCCAGCTTTGAGCTTGTACCAGGGCCCAAGCGGCAGCGCTAATAGCCTGTTTACGCTGCGCCTCATCCTTGGCGTTGGCCACTTCACCAAGCTCCGCGCTAACCACATTTAGCCATAGGCTAGCGCCTTGCTCGTAGGAATTACCGCTGGGTAGCTGGTAGCTGCTTAGACGCTGATCAGGGCATTTAACCGCTAGGCAGGCGTCTACTGTGGTGGCGGCAGCTTTAGCTTGGGCGCCGGTAGCACTGTCACCGCTTTGCGCCGCAATCACCTCTAGACCGTAACGGGCCTGGTCATAGGCGCTAAGTGTGCTCGCCTGCAGCGGGGTAGTTAAATTAGCGCCAGTGCGTGGCTGCAAAGCCATCAGCTTGTCAAAATTAGTGCCATCAAGGGCGCGCGCCCAACTAGCCCAAGTTAAACCAATAGAAGCATAGGTTTGGGCAGTTTTACCGCTAGATTCAGTCGCAGCTTTAAGGGCCTCACCAGTGCCCTGCTTAAGATACATAACCAGCTGCGCCGTCGTCGTATCAGAACCAGCCGTAGGAACCGGCGAGACAGTGGGATAACCGGTTGGGGGAGTGGTGTGCCAAGGCTGCCACACCCCACCCAGCGAACGCAGCTGAATAGCCGAGCCTTTAGCTACGGCAGCCACCTCAGCTGAGCCAGATTTAGCTAGCAACTGGGCGGCAGAGTTAATTAGAGCCGTTCGGCGGGCCACAGCGTCCTGGGTTTGCTGTGACGCTGAAAGCGTAGGCAGAGACGCGCGCGTGCCCTCACCTATCCGTAAACCACAGCCTGACAGCGCTAAAACGCAGGTCAGAGCCATGATTGAACAATTGCGGGCGGTAGCACGAAAACTAAACGGGCGCAGGGCGGGGGTGATTACGCGGCACTTCACCCCCTGATTTTCCCACGTACAGGTAAGATATGGGCAGGTAATTATCGACAGAAGGATCAGCAATGGCACCCGAGGCTAAGGGAAACCGCAAGCAGGCACCGGCTGAAGTGACCCAAATCCTGGCCCCAGTGGTTAGTGAAAACGGCTTAATGCTGCTGGAAACTGAGCTAACCAAGGCCGGAAAGTACTCGACGCTGCGAGTCATCGTGGACCTACCAGAAGGCCCCGGAGATGTTGACCTGGACACAATTGAACAGGTGGCGCGTCAAATCAGTGATGCGTTAGATGAAGCTGACCCGATCAAAGGTTCCTACCAGCTTGAAGTATCTAGTGCCGGCGCTGAGCGTGAACTACGTGATGCACGTGAATTTGGCCGTGCAGTAGGCCGCCTAGCACAAATTAACACCGAAGCCGGTGAGGTATTCGGACGTGTACTAAGCGTCAGCGAAACCGGGGTAGAGGTAGAAACCAAAACCGCCACGCAGCTAGTACCCTTTACGCAGATCATCAGGGCTCAGCAGGTAGTAGACCTCAGCGGCGCGCTGTAACCATAACTGAATAAAAGGAGCACACATGGAAATCAACATGACTGAACTGCGCGTTGCCGCAGACGAGTTGGAAATAGACCTAGATAACCTGGTCCCTGCCATTGAAGAAGCGATCCTAAACGCTTACCTCAAGCAGCCCGGGGCTATTAAGGGTGCCTACGTGCGTATAGACCGCCGCAACGGCGAGATGAACGTTTATGCCCCTGAGCTAGATGAAAACGACCAGCCCACCGGTGAATACTTTGACGACACGCCCCCACACTTTGGGCGTATCGCTCAGGCTTCTATCCGTTCAGTAGTGGTCCAGCGCATCCACGACCGCCGTGATATGGAAGTGCTTGGCGCCTACAAAGACAAAACCGGCCAGCTGGTTTCGGGAATTGTGCAGCAGGGCCGCGACCCGCGCACCGTCTATGTGCGCCTAGACGAAGAACGCGAAGGCATTATTCCTCCCGCCGAGCAGGTGCCCGGCGAGCGCTACCGTCACGGTGACCGCGTACGAGCTTACGTAACTGAAGTTTCCCGTGGCCCGCGCGGGGCCCAGATCATCCTTTCACGTACCCACCCGGGCCTGGTGCGTCAGCTCTTTGAACGTGAAGTACCTGAGCTGTCTAAGGGTGAGGTGGAAATCGTCTCCCTGGCCCGCGAACCTGGACACCGCACCAAGATGGCGGTTCGAGCCAACAACCGCGACATTAACGCCAAGGGTGCCTTCATCGGCTCCATGGGCACGCGTGTGCGCGCGGTAAACCAGGAGCTGGGTGACGAAAAGATCGATATTGTTGACTGGTCAGCTGACCCGGCTAAGTATGTGGCTAACGCGCTTTCTCCCGCCCGTGTCTCCAGTGTGACCGTGCTAAACGAGGAAGAAAAAACTGCTCGCGCTGTGGTTCCTGACTTCCAGCTATCGCTAGCGATCGGTAAGGAAGGCCAAAACGCCCGCCTGGCTGCCCGCCTAACCGGCTGGAAGATCGACATTCGTTCTGACGCTGATGAGGGTGATATTCAGCCTAGCCGTACTTCAAGTGCTGACGTGAGCGGTGACTCAGGCTACCAAGGCTGAAAAACACTCAAATAGACGTTAAAATGAGCGATATGAGTCAACCTATACGTACCTGTGTAGGTTGCCGGGCTAAGGGCGCGCGTAGCGCGTTAATTCGCCTCGTTCGCCGCGATACTCGTGTGGTGGTGGATACCGGTGCTTGTGCGCCGGGAAGAGGTGCCTGGATGCATGACGATCCGCAATGTTATGGAACCGCCCTCAAACGGCGTAGCATTGAGCGTGCATTGCGCTGCAAAGGGACGCTTAACCTTGACGTTGTAGACAACTGGTTTTCCCATACCCATGCGGGCAAACCAGTGCCGCCTGGCGGCACTAACTACGAGACATGAAAGCGGGTAGAGAGCCGATGGGCACCCGATGAGTACCCAGCGATGAGCTGCCAGCAGTAAACACGCCCACCTGTTTCAGGTGGGAGACTGGAACAGGAGAATAGTGGCTAAACCACGTGTACATGAGCTCGCTAAGGAGCTCGACCCCTCAGGCAAGAAGGTCACCAGTAAGATCATTCTGGCCTGGCTCAAAGACCAGGGGGAGTTTGTTAAGGCAGCCTCCAGTGCTGTTGAACCCCCGGTAGCGCGCCGCGTGCGCGAACACTTCGCCCCGATGGTTGAGGGCGACGGCGCCAAGAAGGCTAAGGGTGACGCCCCTAAGCCTGGCGCTAAGAAAGCGGCTAAGCCCGCCGCACCTAAGCCGGCTGCTAAGCCGGCCCCCAAGGTAGAGGGCGCTAAGCCTGCCGCTCCCAAGCCCGGACCTAAGGCCCCTAAGGCCCCAGTAGCCGAGGAGCCCAAGCCGGCTGCTAAGCCTGCCGCTCCCAAGCCCGCTAAGCCTGCTGCCAAGCCGGCTCCTGCCAAGCCGGCTCCTGCCGAGGCTGCTAAGCCCGCCGCACCTAAGCCGGCTGCTCCTGCGCCGCGTGGTGGTGCCCGCCCGGGTAACAACCCCTTCGCTTCTTCACAGGGTATGCCCCGTCCTGGTGGCGCTCGCCCTCAGCCTGGTCAGGGTGGTCCGCGCCCGGCGGCCCCGCGTCCTGGCGGTAATGGCGCCCCCCGCCCGGGTGGTCCGCGCCCGCAGGGTGGTGGACGTTCTGGTGCTCCGCGTCCAGGTGCTCCCCGCTCTGGTGGCCCGCGTCCTGGCGGTAACGGCGGCCCGCGTTCTGGTGGTCCGCGTCCTGGCGGTAACGGTGGCCCGCGTCCGGCTGCCAATGGCGGCCCGCGCCCCACTCCGGCAACCGCTCGCCCCACTGGTGCTCCGCGTCCCAGTGGTGCTCCGCGTCCCAACCCGGGCATGATGCCTGGTCAGTCCTCAGTTGGACGCCCTGGTGCGCCCGCTCGCGGTGGCGCTCGCCCCGGCGGCGCCCGTGGCGGTAACGGCGGCGGTGGCCGTGGTAACGGTGGCGGCGGCGCTCGTCCCGGTGGCGGCTTCGGCGGCCCGCGCGGCGGACGTGGCGGTAACGGCTCCACCCAGGGTGCTTTCGGTCGCGGCGGTGGCAACGCCCCGCGTCGTCGTAAGTCCAAGCGCGCTAAGCGCCAGGAATTCGAACAGCAGAGCGCACCCATTATTGGCGGCGTAGCTATTCCGCGCGGTAACGGTGCGGCAATTCGCGTCCGTCAGGGTGCCACGCTAACCGACCTGGCTGAGAAGATTAACGTCAACCCCGCAGCCCTGGTTACGGCTCTGTTCAGCCTCGGCGAGATGGTTACCGCCACCCAGTCGGTGGATGAGGACACCTTCAAGCTGCTAGGTGAGGAGCTGGGCTACGATGTCCAGGTAGTCTCGCCTGAGGATGAAGACCGTGAGCTGCTAGAGTCCTTCGACATCGACCTTGAAGCTGAAGAAGCTGACGACGATGAATCTGAGCTGGTTGTACGTCCTCCGGTGGTAACCGTTATGGGTCACGTCGACCACGGTAAGACCAAGCTGCTGGACGCCATCCGTTCCACTGACGTGGTGGACTCTGAGGCTGGCGGTATTACCCAGAACATTGGTGCCTACCAGGTGCGAGTTGAGCACGACGGCCAGATGCGTGCCATCACCTTCATTGATACGCCTGGTCACGAGGCATTCACCGCTATGCGTGCGCGTGGTGCTCGGGTAACTGACATCGCTATCTTGGTGGTTGCCGCCGACGACGGTGTGATGCCCCAGACCGTTGAGGCCCTTAACCACGCCCAGAGCGCTAACGTGCCGATCGTGGTAGCCGTTAACAAGATCGATAAGGAAGGCGCTAACCCGGAGAAGATCCGTGGCCAGCTCACCGAATATGGTCTGGTGCCTGAGGAATACGGTGGCGACACCATGTTCGTCGACATTTCCGCTAAGCAGCACACAAACATTGATGAGCTGCTTGAAGCCGTACTGTTGCAGGCGGATGCGGGTATGGACCTGCGTGCTAACCCCAATGCTGCTGCTCGTGGTGTGGCTATTGAAGCCAAGCTTGAGCGTGGTCGCGGTGCGGTGGCAACCGTACTGGTTGAGCGTGGAACCTTGCGCGTGGGTGACCCCATCGTGGCTGGTTCTGCCTATGGTCGCGTGCGTGCCATGTTCGACGAATACGGTAAGTCTTTGGAAGAGGCCGGCCCGGCTCGCCCGGCTCAGGTATTGGGTCTGACCAGCATTCCTAGCGCTGGTGACTCCTTCCTGGTGGCCTCTGAAGACCGTACTGCCCGCCAGATCGCTGACAAGCGTGCAGCTGCTGCCCGTAACGCTCTGCTGGCCAAGCGCCGTAAGCGTGTTTCGCTGGAAAACCTCGCCGATGTGCTTAAGGAAGGTAAGGTCGACACCCTTAACCTCATCCTTAAGGGTGACGCCTCCGGTGCCGTTGAGGCTCTGGAAGAGTCGCTACTCAAGATCGATGTTGGCGAAGAAGTACAGCTGCGCGTCATCCACCGTGGCGTGGGTGCTATCACCCAGAACGACGTCAACCTGGCTACCGTCGACAACGCGGTTATCATCGGCTTCAACGTACGCCCGGCTGAGCGTGTACAGGAGCTGGCTGACCGTGAGGGTGTAGAGATGAAGTTCTACTCCGTCATCTACAGCGCCATTGAGGATGTTGAAGCCTCGATGAAGGGCATGCTCAAGCCGATCTACGAAGAGGTCGCCCTGGGTAGCGCCGAGATTCGCCAGGTCTTCCGTTCCTCCCGGTTCGGTAACATCGCCGGTTCGATTGTCCGCAGCGGTATTATCAAGCGTGGCACTAAGGCCCGTTTGGTGCGCGACGGCGTGGTGGTTGCTAACGAGCTTTCCATCGAGTCTCTGCGCCGCGAGAAGGACGACGTCACCGAGGTACGCGAAGGCTACGAATGCGGTATTAACCTAGGCTTCAAGGACATTGCTGAAGGCGATGTCATTGAGACTTGGGAGATGCGCGAAAAGCCGCGAGACTGAACGTCTTAGGCTAACGGTAGTCGCCACCTAAGGCGACAGGTGGCGGGTCAGCAATGGCCCGCCACTTTACTAGCATTAAATTAAGTACATAGATCACCTAAAACTTTTACAGGGAAAGGAGCCAACATGGCTGACCCCGCACGCGCCCGTCGAGTTGCTGACCGAATCCACAAGACTGTAGCCCAGGTGCTTGAGCGCCGCATTAAAGACCCGCGTCTAGGTTTCGTAACTATCACTGATGTGCGTGTCACCGGTGATCTACAGCAGGCCACCGTGTTCTACACGGTTTACGGCACCGAGGGCGAGCGCCGTCGTAGCGCCAGCGCCCTAAAGTCCGCCACCGGCCTAATCCGCTCTGAGGTAGGCAAAGCCCTGGGTATCCGCCTTACCCCCACCATCAGCTTCCAGCTAGACTCGCTGCCCACCACAGCCCGCAGCATTGAGGATGCTTTGGCTCAGGCTCAGGCGCGCGACGCCGCCATTGCCCGCGCCGCTGAGGGGGCCAGTTACGCTGGGGACGCTAACCCCTACCGCACTAAGGATGAGGACGAGGACGCCGCCAGTAGCGACAGCGCCGCCAGTGCCGAAAGCAGCGCCAGTGCTGCTAGTGCTGCTAGCCCTGAGGAGGCTGAGCACGAGCAGGACGTTTTTGCTGACGAGCAGGATGGCGGCGTCGACAACCGCCAGATTGCCGCCCTGCAGGCACAGGCCATGGCTGAGGCTGCTCAGGCTGACGCCCAGGGCCGCTCTAGTCACGACCAGCTCTGATAAGTGAGCGAAAAGCAAACTGCGCTCGGTCAAGACAGACCCAGCCAAGGCGAGCCCAGACATGGCCAGGGCGCAACTGAGCGCGTGCGGCCAGTGGATGTAGCCCGGGGGGCCGTAACCGCCCCCGACGGGCTGCTACTGGTTGATAAAGACCCCGGCATCACCAGCCATGATGTGGTTTCCCGGGTGCGGCGCCTAGCGGCCACGCGCAAAGTGGGCCATGCGGGCACACTAGACCCCATGGCTACCGGGTTGCTTACGGTGGGCGTGGGTAAAGCTACCCGGCTGCTGAACTACCTGGTTGGGGCCGATAAAACCTATGAGGCCACCATCCGCCTGGGGGTGGGCACAGACACGGAGGATGCTCACGGCCAAGTCACCCAGGTGGTGGCGCCCGGGCAGGTTGATTTGGCGCGTCTGCAGGCTGCCGCCGCCCAGCTAACCGGCCCGATTAGCCAGGTGCCCAGCAGTTTTAGCGCTATTAAGGTTAACGGCGTGCGCGCCTATGACCTGGCCCGCAGCGGTCAGGAGGTGGAGCTGGAAGCTAGGCAAGTCACCATTCATAGCTTTGATCTGGGCCAAGTTAACTCCACTAGCGTCACTTACCCGGGCTGGGGCCAAGTGCCAGTGGTGGATGTGAAGGTGCAAGTTAGCTGCTCGTCAGGCACCTATATTCGGGCTTTGGCTCGCGATTTTGGTCTGTCGCTGCAAACAGTTGCGCATTTGACTACGCTGCGACGCACCCTGGTGGGCCCGTTTAAAGTCAGCGACGCACGCACTCTTAGCGGCTGGTCGGCGCAGGTAGCTGAGGATGCTGCCAGGGCTGATCCTAAGGGTTTGGCCCTAACGCCCCTGCCGCTGGTGCTCAGGCAGGCTTTTAACTGGCTGGTTTTGGATCCTGGCCAGGTTAAAGACGTGCGCCAAGGTAAGTTTTTGCCGCGTCAGTTGGAAGAAAACGTGCAAGTGGCCCAGGCCCCTGTTAACGCTAAGCAAAAGGTGCTAGCCGCGTTAGACATGCAGGGCGAGGCCGTGGCATTGTTGAAACATCAAGGTAAATATTTGCGACCGGTGCTAGTTTTTGCGGGCGCGTGAAATAGGAGAAAAGTTTGACTCAGCAGGTTTCGCAGCCGCAGGATCCTAAAACTCAGGTCCCTCAGGCCCCCATGGTGCAGTCTGGCCCAGTTCCAGGACGTAAGCCGGGCAATGTTTTGGGACTGCGTGCAGTGGATGCTAAGCCCCGCTCTGGCGGTTGTGGTTGCGCTGGTGGCTGCGGCTGCAATGGCGGCGCACACGCGTGAAAGTTTTACGTTCGCAGCAGGTGGCGCAGCTTGATTTAGCTGCTGGCTGCGTGCTCACTATCGGTATTTTCGACGGCGTCCATCGCGGTCACCAGGCAATTTTGGCTCATGCTGTGCGGCGCGCTAGGCAACTGGGCGTGCCTTGCGTGGTGCTGACTTTTGATCCCCACCCGCGCCTGGTGCATGATTCTGACACCCACCTGCACTTGATTACGTCTTTAGCTGATCGCTTTGAGGCGCTGGGGCAGCAGGGGGTGGATGCCACTTTGGTGGTTAACTACACCCTGGAGTTTGCTGCTCAAAGCGCCGAGGATTTTGTGCGCACCTGGCTGGTGGATCTGCTTAAGGTGCGCCTGGTGGTGGTGGGTTCTGACGTGCGTTTTGGGGCCGGCAATGCTGGCGACAGGCACACCCTGGAGCAACTGGGCCAAAAGCTTGGTTTTGAGGTTGAAATCGTAGATAACGTGTGCGCTCACGGCGGTAAACGCTGGTCGTCAACCTGGGTGCGCCAAGCCCTAGAAAAAGGCGACGTGGCTGAGGCAGCGCGGATTTTGGGTCGCCCGCACCGTTTGCGTGGCACGGTGGTGCATGGTTTGCAGCGCGGGCGTCAGTTGGGTTTCCCCACCGCTAATTTGGATGCTGAAACCGCCGGGGTAGTGCCCCCTGACGGTGTCTACGCCGGTTGGCTTTGGGCCTGCGACGGCGCTAGTGGGCTACGTAAAATGCCTGCGGCTATCTCGATCGGTACTAACCCAACTTTTAAGGATGTACCTAAACGCACGGTTGAAGCCCACGTGCTTGGCCGCGCGGACTTGAACCTGTATGGCCAAGAGGTGGCGGTTGATCTGGTCAGCTATCTGCGTCCAATGATTAGCTTTGCCGGCTTGGATGAGCTGCTAAAGCAAATGCATAAAGATATTGCTGACAGTGCGGCGGTGCTAAACGTGCCGGTGCCAGAGCCAATTGATCCGGCGCAAGTTACTGCCTGCTAAAAGCTACATTGCGCATGAGGCTTAGATGCTGACGGGGCTGGTCAAATGCGCACCAAACACCGTGCCCCCTGGTTTAAAAAACCAGGGGGCATGAGCGTTAGTTGGCGCGGCGCTCACTAGCTGCTACGGCGCCTAAAACCTAGCGAGGCCAGGCACAGTCCAGCTCCTAGCATTGCCAGTATTGGTTCGAAGCCGGTTTTGGCTAGCGAGCCGCCAGCTCCACTAGCACTGGCGCCACCCGCGCCGCCCGTACTGTCTAAGGCTCCGGTCGAACCAGAACCGCCCAGTTTCGCGCCGCTGCTAGAGCTGCCTAAGGCGCCGCTTAGAGAGCCAGAACTCTTAGCGCCCTGGGAGCCAGACGCCGTCGGCTTAGATGCGCTAGCGCCAGCCGGGCTAGTGGGGTTAGAGCCAACCACATTACTGATAGGGGTGGTGGGGCTTGGACTAGTGGGCGTTGGGTTAGTGGGGCTGGCCCCCGGCCCTGGGGAGTTGCCATCTAGCTTGCAGCCGCTAACCTTACCGGCGCGGTAATCGGCAATAGCCTGGTTACCCACTAAGAAAGTCAGGCATTTAGTCGGTGAGGCCAGGGCCTGGCCCTTGACTGTGGCCGTGAAGCTAACCTCGAACAGATACACGCCGGGCTTGGTGAAAGCCCAGTTGGCGTGAGCGTGGGTGTGCTCAGGAATAGACAGCTCGCTAAGCGAGGTGGAGGTGTTAAAAATATGCTCCACTTTGCCGGTTAAAGCGTCACTGTTAAACACGTGCGCACTAGCACCCTCGGGCAGTGAGTGGGGTTTAACAATGAATTTGACGCTACCTTGGGCCAGCGAGTCACTGATGCCATTGGTGGACCAGCCAGGCCAAATGTGTACGCCGTCATTAATCGCGTCAGTGTAGTAGAACTGGCTGCCGGATTTACCCAGGAAGTCATACTGGCTACCAGCTAGGCGGCCACTAGAGGGGCGGGTGTGGCGAGCTGAGTCATCCAAAGCTAAAGCTACCGAGTTGATATCGCGGTCAACTGAGGTTTTAGCGTTAGTGAGGGTGTCATCATGCAAACTGGCGCTTAACGCGGTGCCATCGGCGTTTAGTGAGCCAGCAATATCGACGTGACCACGCTGCAAAATCACCTTTTCACTCACCGGCCCGCTGGGCTTAGTGGGGGTGGGGGCCGGGCTGCTCCCAGGGGGAGTCGGCGTGGGCTTGCCTGGTGCCGGTGTGGTAGTTGGCTGCGTGGTAGGTGTGGGCGTGGGCCCAGCTGTGGGCTTAGCGGTCGGTTGGGCCGACGCCGTCGGGCTAGGTGCCGGGGTAGCCGTAGGGGCCGCGCTAGCTGTGGGGGAGGGGGTCGGCGTGGCAGTAGGAGCGGTGGTGGGGGCCGGCTCAGGCTCTGGGGTCGGCTGTGGGGCCGGCTCAGAAGAGCCGTTGGCGCCATCTACCGCCAAAGCACCCGAGTAGCTCAGACCTGCGCGAGTATCAACTGGGCCGGGAGAATCAGCCCTACCACCAGCAGAGCCAATTAGGGCGTGGGGGATAACGTTAATACGCAGATATTTACCGGAGCAGTCAGAGTGGGAGTCATTAATACTCAGCTGCCCATTTACATCCGTCACCCCCTCAAAAATGCAGGTGGGGTACTGCTCGGTAGGTGAGTCATAGTAACCACCATTGATATAGGCCTTAACTTTGCTGTCTGACAGCGTGATGGTGGTGTTTAGACGGGTGTCGCTAATGGATTTAACATCCACGGTGTAGCTAAGTGCCTTAGGAGTGTAAAGCTGAGTGTCAAAAGCCGGGGCGGGGTCGCTGGAAGCCGGCTCAGGCAGTCGCGAAACCGCTTGGGTGGAGTCGGTGGAGGCAGGGGATTCCTCGCCGGTGGTGTATTCCACCGAAGCTGAAACCCAACGTGGCAGACCACTGGCGGCGTCGGGAATATAGACAGCCTGGAAAGCACTGGTGGTAGAACCAATCATTTCTTTCCAAGTGGCTTTACCGTTAACCACCGGCACCTGAGCCAGGTAGTAGCCGTCAATGAAGAAGGTTACGGTTCCACCAGCTTTAGCATCCCCCGCATCAAAAGTCAGGTCCGTGAGCTTGTCGTCGCCATCTTTTTGGCGTCCCTCATGGGCTGAGAGCGTGAAGGTGTAAGGCGTGGCCGGAGCGCCAGAAGGAGCAGCAGCAAACTGCTGGCTCAGCGGGGTAGAGGCGCTGTCAGAGGGACGCATGCCACCAACTTGCCACACAAAAGGCACAGTTTTAGAGGCAATCAGTGAGCCATCTTTAGCGCGCGCAGTAGCCCGGTAGGTCAGCACATAGCGGCCAGGCTTAGAGAAAATCGTGTCATTGTGGGTGTGGTTACCCGGAGTTAGGAAGATCGAGCGCCGCCCCTCATCGTGAGAGGACAGGTAACGCCGCACGCCGTCGTCGTCAGCGTAATAAACCAGCGCCTCCATACGGCCCGGACCATCAAAACCCACCAGGTCTAGGCTGAAAGAAGCGTTCCTGAACTGCTCGGTGGGGATCTCGCTATCAGCCCCGAAACCAGCCCATAGGGGTTCCTTATTAACCCCGGGAATAGCTGGTGCGCGATACCACAGGTCACCAACAGAGCGAATAAAGTCAATGCCGGGGTTGGGTGAGCCCTCAAAGTTGAAGAAATACAGCTGTTCACCGCTGCGTTTATAGCCGGTGCCCACCCAGTTAACCGTATCTTCTAGCGCATAGGTTTGCCCATTGGCTTCATTTAGCAGGGCAAAGTTGTTATCGCGCCAATACACCTTAGGGGCGTCAATGTGGTGGGCGGTGGTTACGATCTTGCCGTCGTCAGGACTGGCCAGGGAAGGTGCAGCCAGCGGGCAGAGGGCTAAAGCGGCAGTTAAGGCCATAGCTGCGATACGCGAACGTATTTTCATAGCGGGTCTTTCCAAATGTACAGAGAAATGCCAGTAAAAGCTTAACTATAATGATAGTGATTATCAACTAGGGGTGATTTGTGGCAAAAGCGCGCTTTAAGGGTGGTTGTTAACTGTTGAGGCTGCTAAGCTTGCAGGGCCGTCAAAGCCGGCCACGGCTTGTCATGCTTGGGAGAACCTGCCCCAGGCTCCGTGTAACGACCATGAGGAGTAAATATATGTCGATCTCCGCTGAGCGCAAGCAGCAGCTAATCGCCGAGTACGCTACCCACGAGGGCGACACCGGTTCCCCCGAGGTTCAGGTCGCTATCCTCACCGAGCGTATCTCTAACCTGACCGAGCACTTCAAGTCCCACAAGCACGACCACCACTCCCGTCGTGGTCTTTACCTGCTAATTGGTAAGCGTCGTCGCCTGCTGGACTACCTCTACGAAGAGGACATTGAGCGCTACCGTAGCCTCATCGCTCGTCTGGGCATTCGCCGCTGATCACTGGCGCATAAGCATACAAACGGCAATCTCGTTTAGAGGTTGCCGTTTTTGCTTGCATTGCCTAGTTCACGCGCGGCCAAACCCACAAATGGCCTAAATGCCGCTAAGCTAGAAGGGATATATAAGAGAAGACGAAAGTGAATCTAGATGTTCATTGATGACCCTGAGGTCACTGCGGCTGAAGCCGTAATCGACAATGGCGCTTTTGGTAAGCGCGTAGTCCGTTTTGAAACCGGACGACTAGCCAAGCAAGCCGCTGGTTCCGCTATGGCTTACCTGGATGGTCAGACCGCCATCCTGTCTGCCACCACCGTTGGCAAGCACCCCAAAGACCAGTTTGACTTCTTCCCCCTCACTGTAGATGTGGAAGAGCGTCAGTACGCCGCCGGCCGCATCCCCGGTTCTTTCTTCCGTCGTGAAGGCCGCGCCGGCACCGAAGCTATCCTGGCTTGCCGTCTGATTGACCGCCCGCTGCGCCCCTCCTTCGTTAAGGGCCTGCGTAACGAGGTTCAGGTAGTTGAGACCGTACTGTCTATCGCTCCCGACGACGCCTACGACGTTCTAGCTATTAACGCCGCCTCCATGTCCACCCAGATTGCTGGGCTGCCCTTCGCGGGCCCGGTGGCCGGTACTCGCATCGCCCTGATTGACGGTCAGTGGGTAGCTTTCCCCCGTTACAGCGAGATTGAGCGCGCCACCTTCCAGATGGTTGTGGCCGGTCGTGTGCTTGAAGACGGTGACGTGGCCATCATGATGGTTGAGGCTGGCGCCACCGAGCAGGCCTGGAACCTGATCAAGGCTGGCGCTGTGGCCCCCACCGAGGCTGTAGTAGCCGAGGGTCTAGAGGCCGCCAAGCCTTTCATTAAGGTGCTGTGCGAGGCTCAGCTGGAAGTTGCTGCCCACGCCTCCAAGCCCACCGCCGAGTTCCCGCTCTACCTGGACTACACTGACGAGCAGTACGACGCCGTCGAGACCGCTGCTAAGGAGGCCGGCCTAGCCCAGGCTCTAAGCACCGAAGGCAAGCAGGCCCGCGACGAGGCCGTAGACGCTATCCGCGACCAGGTCCTGGCCCAGCTAGCTGAGCGTTTCCCTGAGGAAGACGACGAGAAGGCCCTCAAGGCCGCCTTCAAGTCCGTCACCAAGAAGCTAGTGCGTCACCGCACCCTGACCGAGGGTATCCGTATGGATGGCCGTGGCACCAAGGACATCCGTACCCTAGCTGCCGAGGTTGAGGTTCTTCCGCGCGTACACGGCTCGGCCCTGTTCGAGCGTGGCGAAACCCAGATCCTGGGCGTGACCACCTTGAACATGCTGCGCATGGAACAGCAGCTGGACAACCTTTCGCCCGTCACCGCCAAGCGCTACATGCACCACTACAACTTCCCGCCCTTCTCCACCGGTGAGACCGGGCGTGTGGGTGCCCCCAAGCGCCGCGAAATCGGTCACGGTAACCTGGCCGAGCGCGCCCTGGTGCCGGTGCTGCCCAGCCGCGAAGAGTTCCCCTACGCTATCCGTCAGGTCTCTGAGGCTCTAGGCTCCAACGGCTCCACCTCCATGGGTAGCGTGTGTGCCTCCACCCTGAGCCTGCTGCAGGCCGGCGTGCCGCTACGCGCCCCTGTCGCCGGTATCGCCATGGGTCTAATGCACGAGGAAATCGACGGCGAAACCAAGTGGGCCACCCTGACCGACATTCTCGGTTCTGAAGATGCCTTCGGCGACATGGACTTCAAGGTTGCCGGTACCGCCGACTTCATCACCGCCCTGCAGCTGGACACCAAGCTTGACGGCCTACCCTCTGAGGTTCTGGCCGACGCCCTGGGTCAGGCTCGCGACGCCCGCCTGCACATCCTGGGCGTGCTCAACGAAGCTATCTCCACCCCGGACGAGCTCTCGCCCTACGCCCCGCGCGTACTGACCGTTAACATCCCGGTTGACAAGATCGGTGAGGTTATTGGCCCTAAGGGCAAGATGATTAACCAGATCCAGGAAGACACTGGTGCTGAGCTAACCATCGAGGAGGACGGCACTGTCTACATTGGCGCCTCCGACGGCCCCTCCGCTGAGGCCGCCCGTGAAGCCGTGAACGCTATCGCCAACCCCCAGATGCCTGAGGTAGGCGAGCGTTTCGTGGGTACGGTTGTTAAGACCACTACCTTCGGTGCTTTCATCTCCCTGACTCCGGGCAAGGATGGCCTGCTGCACATCAGCCAGATCCGTCGCCTAGTTGGTGGCAAGCGCGTGGAGAACGTTGAGGATGTCCTCAAGGTTGGCGACAAGGTTCAGGTTGAACTGGCCGAGATCGACCCGCGTGGCAAGCTCAGCCTGCACGCTGTGCTGAACGAAGAGCAGCTGGCTGCTGAGGCCGCTAACAACGAGGCCCGCGAGGCTCACCGCGCCGAGCGTGGCGCCCGTGAGGAAGGTGACGCCCCGGTACGTGAGCGTCGTCCCCGTCGTCGCCGCACCCGCACTCTGAGCGAAGAAACTCAGGACTGAACTGCGCCTACACCTTGAGCCAAACTCAAGGAGCTTAAGTTTGGGGTCGGAATTTTCCGGCCCCAAACTTGTCTCTAAAGCGCTTTAAACTGCACGCTACTTACTTTAACGTGACACTTAAAAATATTGCCGACTAAGGTGCAGACGGCTATCAACCACTGCCAACACTGTAAGCAGCGCTGCTAGGGGAGATTGGAAGGGGGCAGTGTCTAGATTAAAAACAAAATTAAACTGCCAAGGTACAAGCCCAGCCAGGGACATGATTATCACTATCGCAATAGGAGCTAAGGCAGCTACATAGCGGTTAGTCCAACTAGCGCTTAATGCAGTTAAAGCGCAAAGAATTAGCAGCAGCCAGGTGCGAAACCAAGTATCTATATTGGCTGGTAAGAGCAGATTCGTTAGACCTATTAAGGCAAGATTTAACGCTGAAAACACGCTGGTGCGTAGCAGTTGTAAACGCAGTACACCACTTTTGCTAGTAAATTCAGCCCAGGGGACGCTTGGGGAAAGCATCATGGTGCTGGCACTAATCGCGACGGCGCCCGCTAGCGTTCCCAACTGCTCTTGGGAGGCAATGGAGGCAGTGGTGTCGGGGTGGACCCGAATTTGCACTTCACTGAGCACAACTGAAGTTAGCCAAGCAGTAAGGCTAACTAAAATGCCGATAACTGTACTGCGATGGCAGCTATTTTTTAATATCGTCAAGTGTGGCTTCACAGGCAAGAATCTTCTGGGCTTTACGGTTCAAAGTGTTCTCAAGGGAAGCATAAGGCACAGAGCTAAGATACTTTTCAGCCCCTAACGCCTCGCTAGTGGCAGAGGGGCGTAGCTGGGCATAGTCAGGCAAACTAGTTTCGCTCACGCCACTACGCTTTAACCACCACAGTGACAATCCTAAATTTAGGTCTTTACCTGCCGACTTATATGTACAGTTAGCCAGCAGATAGTTGCGGGCAAGCGTGGCAGCTAGAGCATCTCTATCAACTAAAGCCGTATCTATAGACTCACCAAAGCTACTTGGCGCATAGATAGCTTTTTGAGGTGCACTAGCTAAAGTAGCTTCAAGGTCAGTTACTGTGCCAAGCAGGGTTTTGGGGCGTAAATTAGCAGGCAGCGTACTAATTAACGAAGAGCCATAAGCCAAGTAAGCGTCCAGCCCCTGTGCACCATAGGCGGGGCTACATACCGTAAGTGTGGCGTTAGATTTACAAACCGCATTATCGGCGCCCCTAATAGCTGTGCTGTTTATACCGTAGCTACCGGTTAGGACAGTGATAACTACCAGCAGTGCTAACGCACACCTGCGTAGCAGCCCTCTTGCTTGGAAAACAAAGGCCAGCAGCATGCAGGTGACAGCCGCCCAAAAAAGCAAACGCAGCGTAAGAGTAGCCGTGCTAGTGCGCAGGTACAGCCAGGGTAAGTTATCCCAAAAAGTGAAGGCCAAGCCGGGAGACTGCACCCCACCATAGGCAATCAGCGTATAGGGCAGGCAAGGGGCTATACAGATCGCGGGCACAGCCCCCAAATATCGGGCTAAAGCAAGGCCTAAAGCGGTCATCGCTGCGTAACTTACCAACACATTTAGTAGTGCTATAAGGCAGGGAACCAATAGGTTTTGAGTCTGTGCAGAGGTCAGCCAGACATAAATCTGGACTGGAATGAAAATTAGCCAGGTAACGCCAGTGAAGGTTAAGGTTATGGCTGCAAAAAGCTCACGTGCAGGGGCATAGGGCTGGTGGGGGCTTAATTTGATTAGGTCTGGTAGAGGCTGATTTTTGAGGTAGCCGCCAGCCCAAGCTGCAAAGGTGGCAGCAAAACACATGGGCAGCAAAGTGGTATCAAGTAAAACGCCGGTTACGGCCGGATACCAGCCAAGCCACTGAGCACGCGGTTTAAATAATTCCCAGACAAAGTAACTAGATAGCACTGCGCAAACTAAGACGAAAGCTATCCGCTGGCGAGGCAGCAATACTTTAAACATATTACATACCTATCTTGGAGCGGAGGAGCTCTAAAGTTAATGAGTCCTGTGCGCGTAAAGCATCTATTGAAAAAGCAGATTTGATGGTTTTGTCTGCTATAGTTACGCAGCTATTAGCGGCTAAGAAAACATCTTCAAGGATGTGGGTCGATAGGATAATGATGCAGTCACTGCTAAGTGGCTTTAAAGCATTTAGGAAAGCTTGACGCTGCGTAGGGTCAAGTCCCACAGACGGTTCGTCTAGTAGCAACACTTTAGGGCTACCAAGCATAGCTCCGGCCAGAGTGACACGCCTGCGAGTGCCGCCTGAAAGCTGGCGCATAGGGCAAGCTAAAACTTGCTCAACTTCTAGCTGCTGGGCCAGGTTAGTTATAGCGGTTTCAGCTTCGCGGCTAGGAATTTGTTTAAGCCAACAAAGGTAACGCAAGTAATCTATTGCTACTATATTTTTAGCTAGGCTGGCCTGTTGGGGGAGCCAGCCTAAAAGTTTGCGATATTCAGCTAGGTTACTGGCTGAGGTGTGAATAGAGTGACCGCAGTAATTTATCTGCCCAGATTTGGGTTTAAGCAAACTAGCTAGTAGCCGCAAGAGAGTGGTTTTACCCGCACCATTGGCGCCTACTAGTGCGGTTATGCCGTTTTCAAATGTGTGGCAGCAATTATTTAAAATCTGCTCACCGCTACGGTAGTGAAAACCAATCTCTTGCAACTCTAGCGTCATTATTTACCTACTCTCAGTAACTTGAGCTAAAGGAACGCATGTAATCTGCTTCATCGGCTAGGTTAACACGCTCACTTAGCGTCAATGACGTAAGCGCCCCGCCGTCGTCGTAAATATTGCCAGAGCTTGCCAACCATCCCTGTGATCAGCAGAAACTTGCCTATCGCTGTCAGCGCTAGCCTGCAAAGCAGTCTGGTTTGCTAGGGTTAGTGTCCCATTAGGTGGACATATATCACTTATCTGCCAACTATCTATGACCAGGGCCTTTGCATGCGTTAACATGTAACCCGTTAAGCCGCTTGCGCTTACATGCGGTCAATTTTGGCCGAAAAAGTCGAGGGTGGGACGTTTTAGGGGTACGTCTCACCCTCCTTTTTATTTGCTGACGCCGCCGTTGACCCCAGCTAGCCCGGTACCATAGCGCAACCATTTTTAGGCGCGTTTTCAGGGCTAAGTGGCTTGCTTGATATGCTCACCTAGTGAGTGAATTTCAGTCTTATAGTGAGGTAGAGCTGCTTCGCGGCGTCGCCGGCCAAGCAGACACAGAGCTGTTCCTTGACGACGACGGCGCCCACCTGCGTCGCTCAATTTTGCCTGGCGGCGTGCGGGTAATTACCGAGGATGTGCCAGGACTGCGCTCAGCCAGCGTGGGCTACTGGTTCGGGGTGGGTAGCCGCGACGAACGCCCTGGTCAAGAAGGCTCCACTCACTTTTTAGAGCACCTACTGTTTAAAGGTACCGCGCGCCGTAGCGCCGCCGAGATAGCCACTGCCTTTGACATGATTGGCGGCGAATCCAACGCGGCCACATCCAAAGAGCACACCTCCTACTATGCGCGGGTGCAGGCCAGTGACATGCCGGTGGCTCTAGATATTGTCACCGACATGGTTACCAGCTCCCTGCTGGATCCTAAAGAGGTAGAAACTGAGCGCGGCGTGATTGTCTCAGAGCTAGCTGAAGCCGCCGATGACCCCAGCGACCTGGCCCATGAAACCTTCGTTAAATCGGTTTTCGGCCAAGACACTGAGCTGGGTCGGCCGGTAGGCGGCACCGCCCAGGCTGTGGTGGATGTGCCACGCGACGCCGTGTGGGACCACTATCAGCGCAACTATGCTTCCGATACTTTGATTGTGGCCGCAGCTGGGCATGTTGACCATGATCAGATCTGCCAGCAGGTGTCTGAGCAGCTAGCCCAGGTGGGGTGGAGCACCGACACCCAAGCTGTGCCGCGTGCTCGTCGCAGTGAGGTCAGCCGCTTGCAGCAGCTAAAGCCCCAAGACATCTATGTGGAGCGCGAAAGCGAACAAAGCCACGTGTATTTGGGCACCCCCGGCATCGCTATCGGTGATGAGCGGCGCTGGCCCCTTAGCGTGATGACCACGATTTTAGGTGGCGGCATGTCTTCGCGCCTGTTCCAGTCCATCCGTGAGCAGCGCGGACTGGCCTACACCACCTACGCTTTTGACCTTAGCTACGCCGATGCGGGGGCCTTTGGGATCTACGCCGGCTGCGCCAAGGAAAACGTCGACCAGGTGCTGGAGCTGATGAGCGCGCAGTGGGAGCGTCTCGCTAGCGACGGGGTCAGCGAACAGGAGCTAGAGCGGGCACGTGGTCAGCTGCGCGGTTCCATGGTGCTGGGGGGAGAGGATTCCCTGGCGCGTATGGGGCGTTTGGGCCGGGCTGAGGTGAGTACTGGTCGCCTGCGTTCAATGGCTGAAAACCTGCGTCTACTTGATGCGGTTGACGCCGAGCAGGTGCGGGCAGTGGCGGCCTGGTTGGCTAGTGGCCCGCGCGCCCAGGTGGTGGTGGGCCAGCGCTGAGCTGGCACTTTTAACTGCCCAATTTGGGGTGCTCACTTTTAGGGTACCTAGGTGCGGGGCGTTGGCGTCTAGAGGCTGGCGCCCCAGCATACTTCGCTTACGTCTTGGCCTACGCTCAGTTTGCGTTGAGCTCCGGCCATAGGGGCCAGTCCGGCGCTGGTTAGCAGGCGCACATATGATTCGTCCCCGCGAATAACCCACATGGAAATATTGCCCATATTGTTTTGTTTGGCCAGGTCGGCGCAGGCGGCGAGGAGGCGTGAGCCGTGTCCGTGGCGCTGGTAGGCGGGGTGTACGGCTAGGGCGGTGATTTCGCCGTCGCCGTCAGCGTCAGGGGCTAGGGCTGCTAGGCCGACGACGGCGCCCGCCTGGGTAGCTACCAGCACGTGGTGGTTGGGTGAGGGTGGGTTAGTGACCGCTTCTTGCCAACCTGAAGCCAGTACGGCAGGGGTGATCATGGCACTAACGCTTACCGGTAGCTCCTGGCTGCTGCCGGCCTGCAAGGTGGCTAGCATGGCGCCAGCGTGAGCTATGCCCATGGCCTCTAGGTCTTCAACCCTGGCGGGGCGTACAAAACAGTTGCTATCACTAGCCTGAGAAGTCATGGGCCAAAGTGTACTATGGCTGGCACCTTAGACATTGAAAGACCAGTTGCTAAGGTCCCAATGGGAACTTAGCAACTGGTCTTAAAGCTAGCGTGCTTAGCGCTTGAGCTTCTTGGCTGCCTCTTGGGCCTTGGCCGCTGCTTCCTGCGCCTTGGCAGCGGCTTGACCAGCTACCTCCTGTGCCTTGGCGGCAGTCTCCTGGGCTTTTGCGGCGGCCTGGCCAGCTACCTCCTGCGCTTTGGCAGCGGCTTCTTGAGCCTTTGCGGCCGCCTGAGCAGCTGCCTCTTGGGCTTTAGAGGCGGTGTCCTGGGCGCGCACGGCGGCCTGACCGGCGGCTTCTTGGGCTTTGGTGGCCGCCTGACCAGCAGATTCGCGGGCGTTTAGCAGCTCTTCACGCAGCACGCGGCGCATAACCTTGCCGATCTGGGAACGCGGTAGTTCCTGCACAATAGCGATCTGGCGCGGCAGGGCGTAGTGGGCAATGTGCTTCTCAGCCCAGGCACGTACCTCTTCTAAGGTGATGTTGGCGCCGGCCTGGGCCACAATCGCGGCCACCACCGACTCGTTACCGCTTTGCTCAGGTAGACCCACCACGGCGACATCCTCAACCCCCGGCATGGAGCGCACAGCAGCCTCCACCTCAGTGGGGTAAATGTTGAAGCCGCCAGAAATGATCAGTTCTTTACGCCGATCAGTCATGACATAGAAGTCATCAGTGTCGATGCGGGCCAGGTCACCGGTACGTAGCCAGCCGCCTTCAAGCATCACCTGGGCGGTTTCTTCAGGGTTGTTCAGGTAGCCGGCAAACACCTGGGGACCGCGCACTGCAATCTCGCCAACCTCACCCCTGGCTACCGGGCGGGAGGGGTCAGGGTCTTCAGGGTCAACTAGCAAAATGTCGGTGGAGGGGAAGGGCACACCCAAAGCCCCCGGGCGACGCTCATCAGTGATGGGGTTACCCATGATGATCGGGGAGGTTTCAGTCATGCCATAGCCCTCAATGAGGTAGTGGCCAGTTAGCTCCTCCCAAGCAGTAGCCACTTCCCGGGGCGTGGCTGCAGCGCCACAAAGAGCAATGGAGCAAGAAGTGAAATCAGGCATTACCTGGCCGGGGCGCGGGTTGGCTGCGGCTTTAGCTAGGCGGTCAAAAATAACCGGTACGCCGGGGAAGAAAGTACAGGGCTGACGCTTCCAGGCCTCAATTACTAGCGACACGCTGAACTTTGGTAGCACCACCTGGGTGGCCGCCAAAGCAACTGCACACAGCATGGATAGGGTTAGTCCAAAAGCGTGGAAGTAGGGCAGTACCGAGTAGAACACTTCCTGCCCGTCCTTAACGTGCGGGCCAGCCCAAGCCAACCCCATGGCAGTGTTAGAACCCAGGTTCATGTGGGTTAGCTTTACCGCCTTAGGGGTGCCGGTGGTGCCACCGGTGTGTAGCAGCGTTGCTACATCATTAACGTCAGGTAGGGCAGTATCAGCTGGTAGAGCCGGGCTGGAGGCAACCAGGCGGTCCCAGGAGCCAATCCAGCTAGGTACCGGAGCGCGCATCTCTTCACGCTTAGCGCGTGCAGCCTTAACCGGTAGGCGCAGAGCCGCCTGTAGATGGCGCGGTAACGCCGAGGTCATGTTGACGGCGTAAACGTTGTAATCGCGCAGGTTGATGTCTTTATCTAGCTGAGCTAGAGACTTTTCCCAACCAATAATTAGCTTGCCGCCGTGTAGCTTAAGCTGCTCTTCAATCTGGCTGGAGGGGGCTAGCGGGTTGTGTTCAGCTAGCACCGCACCAATACGCCAGGTGGCGTAAGCCAACACCAAGTGCTGGGGGCAGTTAGGCAAAATAGAGGCCACTACGTCACCCTTGCGTACCCCTAGACGCCGTAGCGCCTCAGCGGCGCGCTGCACCTGGGTGTGTAGCTGGGCATAAGTGATGTTAGTGCCTAAAAAATCCACCGCGATCCGTTGCGGGAAACGCTTAGCGGCGTCGTCGAGCACAGTACTAAGGGGCTGGGTCGGTAGGGCCACTACTGCGGGAACGCCCGGGGCGTAGTGAGGGCGCTGGTAGTCTGCGGCGCTCAAGGTTCCTCCTAAAGAGTGTGCCAACTGGCTCGATAGGCAACGTAACTTACGGTTGCGTAAGTTACGGTAGCGTATTTTTTCCTTTTTCGCCGCAACTTAGAGAAAAAACGCGTCAAGATCGCCTATCGAAAACCAATTTAGCAGCGCCCGGTATCCGCCTATTGCAGGGAAAAACCTAACTCGTCAGTGTGCAAAATATGCAGCTGCTTAGTGGGGCGAGTCATGGCCACATATAAGTCACCGGGAGAAACCTGGCCTATTTGGCCCGGCTGATCAAGCAACACCACATCAAACTCCAGGCCCTTACTGGTCAGCGGACCCATAACCGCCACGCGGGCCCGCAGCAAATCCCCCTCAGGGCAAAACATTTGCTCGGCTAAATACTCATCTTCACCCAGCAGCGTCTCAAGGCGGGCAGGGTCATTAGAAATCACCACAATAGTGCCCTGATCCTTACTCAGCTGCTCATCAAGCTGGCTACATTTAGCGGCCACAACCTCACGCCAACGCTGGGCGTAAAGCTGCGGCGTAACCGCCTCAACTACCAGGGCATCATCCAAGTCACGCACCGAAGTAACCGGGTAAGGCACCTGTAAACCATAGCTGGCCACAGCCGCCTCAGCCGCTTTCATAATGGTCTTGGGGGTGCGGTAACACACGGTTAGCACCTCCTGGCGCATAGGGGTGCCACTAGCTCCCTTAGCAGCCTGAATATCAGCAGCTTCATCTTCACGCACCCCCAGGGGAGCGAGCACCTGGCGCCAAGAACGCGGCGGCGTCGTGCCAGAGAACTGGGCCAAATCCCCAACCACCGTAAACGAACGCAGCGGGCAGCGCCTGGCTAAAGCTCGCCAAGCCATCGCCCCCAGCTCCTGGGCCTCATCAACCACCACATGGCCATAAGTCCAGGTCCGATCCGCCCGGGCGCGCTCAGCCAGTGGCGCAATAGCCCCGCCGCCACTATAGCGGTCAACTAAAGTCTGGGCGCTAACCATGCCCCCACCCAGCCCCTGGGAAGCAATAGCCTGCTGGGCATACTCCAGCTCACGGGCCCGCTCAGCCTCAGCTTGGCGAGCCTGGCGGGCTGAAACATCATCCATGGGGCCCAGCAGCTCCAGCAGCTCATCAAGCAAAGGAATATCGGCCTCACTTAGCGGCGAGCCAGCCGGGCGCAGCAGCAGTTTACGCTGCGCCTTAGTTAGCTGCTTAGCGTGCTTATCTAGCAGCTGCGGGCGCGAAAATAGCTTATCGAGCAAAGCCTGCGCATCGGTGGGCATCCAGCACAGGTTAATTTCCCGGCGCGCATCACGGCTGGTACGAATATCCTCACGGATCCAAGCCCGCGTGTCGGGGTCAGAAGGATCAAGCATCTCCTTCTTAGCCGCATACTGGTCAGTTAGCCGCTCTAGTAGCCACAACACGAAAGTTTCCCGCGCCTGGTTATGGGGCTTACCTGAGCGACGCGCCCGCGAACGAGCCTGACGCACATCTTCGGGAGTAAGCTGCAAAACCACCTCATTAACCACAATTGGGCGAGGTTCCTGCGGCACCCGCTGTAAAGCACGCGCCAAAGAATACAAAATGTCTTTAAACACCAGTGAACCTTTAAGCTGTGCCAGCTTGCTAGGCTCACTAACCGTGGCGTGGTAGCCCGGGACCAAATCCCCGATCGTCGTCGAAACCACGCCCGTTTCACCCAAAGAAGGCAAAACCTGCTCCACATAACGCAAAAATGTGCGTGAGGGGCCCACCAACAACACCCCCGAGCGCTCCAAACGCTCACGCTCGGTGTAGAACAAATAAGCCACCCGGTGCAAAGCCACCGCCGTCTTACCCGTACCCGGGCCGCCCTGAACCACCAAAATACCCGGCCCATCAGCAGTAACAATCCGGTCCTGCTCAGCCTGGATAGTGGCCACAATATCGCCCATACGACCCGCGCGGGCCTCATTAAGCGCCGCCATCAAAGCACCCTCACCCTGAAGCGTCACGTCACTAGCCGCCGCAGCATCCACCACCAGCAGCTCATCTTCAACCCCGCTAACCGTGCGTCCCCGGGTGGTTATATGACGACGTCGTCGCAGCCCCAAAGGCTCACGCGCGGTAGCCTGATAAAAAGCCCGCGCCGCCGGGGCACGCCAATCCAACAGCACCTCACGGCGCTGATCATCATGCAAACCCACGCGCCCCACATAGTGACGCGAACCGTCACTATTATCCATACGCCCAAAAACCAACCGGTGCTCCACACCCTCAAGGGTGGCAATCCGATTAGCATAGTGAGCCGCAAACGCGTCACGCTCACCGCGCGCCTGATGCGTGCCCGAAGCACCCCTAGCCTCGGTAGCACTTAAAGTCTTGCGAGCCTGCGCAATTTGGCTATCAAGCTCCCTATAAGCACGGTCAACTACAACCTGCTCATCGGCAATAGCCTGGGCCAACGCACTAGAGACAGACACATCAGACACTACAAACCTCACGCTTAACGCCAGTAAAAATCGACTATCCATTATTCTTGTTCCAAAGCCATAACGCGAGCAAATCTTGCAACTTGTTCACAGTGAGCACTACGACACCAAACAAATGGAACAAAAGACCAGCTAAACCAGTTAGCCAAACAAAGAAACAAAACCACTAAAAACTAAAGCGGCCACCAAAAACCAGCTGCCACACATAAGGGGGAACCATGCAGACGCTATACACCATGAATCTAGAGCGCCACGCCCAGATCCACCCCCGCGTACTACTGCACCAATTCGACGGCGCCATCGACGCCGGTAACGCCGCCAACCTCGCCACCGAGCAGCTACTAACCACCCTGCCGGGCAAGGCAGTTGCCACCTTCAACATCGACGCCCTGATCGACTACCGCTCCCGGCGCCCCACCATCAGCTACGACCACGGCAAATTCCTAGAAACCACGCACCCTAGCCTCACCCTGGAACTACTGCGCGACGACAACGGCGAAGAATTCCTCTTCCTACACGGCGATGAACCCGACTACCGCTGGGACGAACTAAGCAACGCCATCATCCACCTAGTCCGCTCCCTAGGCGTAACCACCGCCATGGGAATGGCCGGCATCCCCATGCCCGTGCCACACACCCGCCCCACCCAGGTATACGAACACGGCCAACACGTACCAGATGACCCAAACCACCCCAAAACCTTCGGCTACATGGAATTTCCTGCCGCCTACGGCAACTACCTAGAACTACGCCTAGGCCAAGCCGGGTTCGACTCACGCGGCGTTAGCGCCTCCGTACCCCACTACCTACTACGAGACGACTTCCCCCAAAGCGCCTCAGCACTGCTGCGCGCAATCGCCAAATCCATCAACCTGGCCCTGCCGGTAGGGGACCTGGAAGCCAACTCAATCATCAACCTAAACGCCATCGAAACCGAAGTCGCTAACCGCCCAGAAATAGCCGCCCTCGTACAAGCCCTAGAAAAGCAATACGACAAGTCACTAGACAGCGTCTTATCCCCGCCACCAGACTTAAGCCTGCAAAACGCGGATCTCAATGACACCGACCTGGACACCCTCACCGCCCAGCTCGAAGCTTTCCTCGAATCCAACAACTCAGGCAACGGCCCCCGCCAAGGCCCCAACAACTCAGGCAACGGCCCCAACAACTCGGGCAACGCCACCAACCAAGACTCCAACCCCGACCAGCCAAAAACCTAAAACCAGCTAGGAGGCTACAAACACCACTAGCCTGCCAGCCGCCGCCTAAACGCGGCCAGCACCACAAACCCAGGGCCTGCCCTAACCCCAGGAAATGCCCCAAGCACAGCTAACATCTAAAGCGTGAAAAACCCAGCCCCCGCCCAACAAACCACAAACCAAAAAGACGGACTAAAAGCCTGGATCGTATTTTTAGGCGGAGGCCTGGCCTACTGCATGGCCATGTGCGCACGCACCTCCTTCGGCGTAGCCGTACCCTGGGCAGACCAACGCTTCGGCCTATCCTCAGCCCAACTAGCCGTATTCATCATGGGCCAACTAGCTGTCTACGCCGCCGCCCAAATCCCCGTAGGCCTCCTACTAGACCGCTACGGCTCACGCAAAGTACTCACCTGCGGCCTAATCATCGTAGGCCTAGGCCAACTAGCCCTAGCCCAAGCCCACACATTGCCCACCGCGCTCGCGGCCAGGGCCCTGGTGGGAGCCGGTGATGCCACCGCTTTTATTGGTGTGGTGCGGTTTTTGCCGGCTTGGTTTAGTGCTTCACGGGTGCCGCTGCTAACCCAGATAACTAACGTGGGGGGCCAGCTCGGGCAGGTGATCAGCGCTTTCCCAGTGGTGTGGTGGCTGCATGATTACGGCTGGTCTACCAGCTTTAACCTGGTGGCTTTGGCGGTGTTTATGGCGGCTGTGGCCACGGCGGTACTGGTGCGCGATGACCCTTCAGGCGCTAAGACGCCGGTGGCACAAACTGAGTCGGTTAGGCGCTCTATGGGGGCAGTGCTGCGTAACCGTGCCACCTGGGTGGGTTGGATGATTCACGCTACGGCGGCGTTCCCTTTTAACGTGATTGCCTTGATGTGGGGGTCGGCTTGGATGCGTCAAGGGATGCATTTAAGCGACACGGTTAGTGCCACCATGCTTAGCTTAGAGGGCTTGTTTTTGGTTGCCGCCGGGATTCCGGCTGGAATTATTTCTGGACGTTGGCCTAGGCGCCGGCTGCAAACCTGCCTGGCTGCCTATGCGATAAATGTTTTGACCTGGGCGGTGGGGCTAGCTTTGTCGCCTTCAGCGGCGGCAGCGTTAATTGTGATTATTGGGGCCGCTATTGGTTCATGTGTGGGCGCTTTAGGTTTTGATATTGTGCGTGAATATACCCAGCGTTCACGTTGGGGCGTGGCTATTGGTACGGTTAATACCGGTGGTTTTGTTTCCTCAATTATTGCTGTTGAGCTGGTGGGATTAATTCTTGACCTGCGTGGGGGAGCGCGCACCGGCGGCGATTTTATCGTTGCTTTTGGCGCTATGGGCGTTATCATTGCAGTACTGGTAGTAAGTTTGCTGATTATTTCACGCCGTTTGCATCCCCAGGTAGTTATTCCTCAAGAAAGCTGAGGCGCTCATGAGTGGCTACTTTAAAAAACCGGTACTTAGCGTTGTAGCTAGTGCTTTGGGCTTGGTTTTGCTGTGTGCCTGCGCTGGCACAAAAACTACGACGCCCTCTGGTGCGGTTAGCGCTAGTACAACGGCGGCTACCAGCGCAGCGGCCGCCGTGAGCTCCAATGCCACTACGTTGCCGTCTGCCGATCCGCGCCGCGACTACACTAAAGCCGAGGAGGCTGCAGTGTTTAACTGGTGCGTAAAGCATGCCAGTGAGGCAAAAACATTTACCCTCAGCCAGGTGCCCAAGTTAAACAACCAACCCTTTTGGGTCTGCGTCATTCTCAAAGACGGCACTGGGGCTGTAGAAGCGCAACTGCCCAGCACTCGGGAAGTAAACACTTACGCCACTGATGGGGTAATCCCGCAAGGATGCAGTAAACAAACTGCTACCGATGAGGGGCGAAAAGTATTTCTCGTCTCGAACGGCCAAATTTGGCAGGGTCGCGCCGATCTAGTGTGCAGCCCGGATATGGCTGTTTATCCCACCCCGGTAAGCACCTGGTAGCTTAGCTGGTTCTAACTACGACGGCGCCGCCAACTACTGCTGCCCAGTACTGTTGGTGGCGCCGCACGTTTTTGGCTGGCTAGTTGTAGCGTGAGAGGGCGCCGTCGCTGTGGCGGTAAAGCTGGGCTGGTAGCGGCAATTTACGCACCGCACGGGAAAGACGGTCAAAATCTTCAGCGCTAAAACCAGTTTTGCGCGCCACCAACACCAAATTGCCGCGACGCTTACCACGCGCCACGGCGGCGTCGCTAATAACCAAAAAATCACTTAGCTGGGCTAAAGCCGCAAACTGCGCCTGCACTTGACTAGTTGGGGCGGAGGCAGCATTAATTAAAAACAGTCCCTCGCGCTTAAGCGCATTCATGCACGAGTGCATAAACTCCGGCGTGCAGACACTGTCAGGTACCGTGCCGGCGCTAAAAATATCGCGCACAACCACATCCCAAAACTCAGCTTTTAAGCTAGGGGCAGCCACTACGGCGTCGTCAATGCGTATACGTAGACGCGGCGAACGCGGCAAATCAAACCACTGGCGCACATAGGCGGCTAATTTAGCGTCAATTTCTACCGCCAACTGTGCAGAACCCGGGTGGGTTGCGTCCCAAGCGCGCGCTAAAGCACAAGCCGCTCCGCCTAAATGCGCTGCATTTAAAGGTAGATCCTCACCTAACAATACTTTTACAGCCGCATCCATATGTTGGTGATATTCAAAATCCAAATATGCTGGATCAGCCAAATCAATAAATGATGACTCAGTTTCATCCAAATACAGCAAAATACCCTGATCGCGAGCCTCTAAGCGGGCGCTGGCAAAAGAAGTAGCTACCGGCTCGGTAGGTAAACTAGACAGTGACAAGCTATCGCCAGTTTTGGCAGTGGGCTTAGAGCGGCGGCGTTTACTCACCCACACAAGTTACCCTGTAGGCGTGTCCAAAGCACCGCGTAGTGACCAAGCCCGCCGCTTTTGGGGTGACGATGATAGTGCCACCCCAATTTTGCACGTGGACATGGACGCATTTTTCGCCGCCGTGGAGCTACGCGAAAATCCCTCCCTGCGCGGCAAGCCGGTAATTGTGGGTGGATCTAACGGCAGGGGAGTGGTGTGCGCGGCCACCTACGAGGCTCGCAGCTACGGCGTACACTCAGCCATGCCGGTAGGCCAAGCGCTGCGTCTCTGCCCCCAGGCTATTGTGCTGCCGGTACGTCACCAGCTCTATAGTCAGGTATCCAAGCAGGTAATGGGTATTTTGGGGGCGATTACCCCGCAGCTAGAGCAGTTAAGCATTGATGAGGCCTTTTTAGATGTTTCTGGCTCTAGACGCCGTCTAGGTAGTCCCTGCCAAATTGCCACTAATCTGCGCCAGCAAATTTCCCAGCAGCTGGGGGTCACCGCCTCAGTGGGTATTGGTGCCAACAAACTGATAGCCAAACTGGCTTCTGCTCACGCTAAGCCTGACGGGATGCTGCTGGTGCCCGCCAGTGCCACCCAAGAGTTTTTGGACCTACTGCCGGTAGGGGCCATGTGGGGGGTGGGGGATAAAAGTGAGCGCAAACTACATGAGTGGGGTATCGACTCGGTAGTGGATCTGCGCCGCACCCCACGCGCCCAGCTTGAGCGTATCTTGGGTAAAGCTGCCGCCTGGCACCTATATAACCTCAGTCGCGGCATTGATAACCGCCCGGTTAGCCCGGTGCGTGAAGAAAAATCCATTAGCACCGAAACCACTTTTGACACCTATATTTATGAGCGTGCCCAAGCTCGGCAGGTGCTGCTAGATCAGTGTCACCAGTGCGCTATCCGCCTGCGCAAACACGGCTGGCAGGCGCGGGTAGTGGGAATAAAGGTACGCGACGGCAATTTCAAGACTCTCACCCGCTCACGTACCCTGGCTGAGCCTACAGATACAGCCCGTTATTTATGGCAGCAGGTTTCTGAGCTGTTTGCGGCGCTGCCTATGCCGGCCCAGGGGATCCGGCTGCTAGGGGTGCGCACTGAGTCTTTGGTACGTGCCGACGGCGCCGTGCAGCTCAGCTTCGACAGTGACGAGCGCAGCGCTAAAACTGAAAAAGCTGCCGACGCGATCCGTGAACGCTGGGGGGCAGGCCTCATTGGCCCAGCTGCGCTGCTGGGGACGCCCCGGCATGAGTAGATAAGCTGCGCGCGTATAACTAGTGTGGGCAGTTAAAGCTCAGGTAACTAGTACGGGCAGTTAAAGCTAAGGGTGCGAGTAAGCTGTGAGTTTAGGGCTCAGTTTTGGTTGCCCCTGCACTCTAAGGTGACAACAAGACTTAAGCCGGCCTAGAGTTTGGGTAAATAGAGAGGGTGAACAAACATGGCACTATCAGAACGGGAAAAGGAAGTCCTGCGTGACCTTGAAGCGCAGCTGGGTAGCACGGATCCGGATCTGGCCGCCTCTATGTCGGACTCTATGGGTGAGCGCTCTGAGCTGGGCTGGCGCCCCTCGCCGCGCCACGTTGGCATGGGTGTTTTTGCGGTTATCGTCGCTTTTGCCGGCATGATCGCCTGCGTGGCTTTCTTCCACTCGGTGTGGTCGGTACTAGGGGCCTTGATTTGCTTTGGCCTGGCCGTATGGGGCGTGGTGATTGCACTAACCAACGCCAACACCCTTGCTGTCGGGCCTGGCGCTAAGCCTGCCAGGCCTAACAAGAAATCTAGCTTCATGGCTCGCCAAGAGGAGCGCTGGGACAAGCGCAATTCCTGAGGACTTAATAGCCCATCTGGGCGCCCAGGTCTAGCACCAAATTTTCCCTCCACAACGCACCCCGACAAGGTCGGGGTGCGTTTTTGTAGTAGACACACTAGCGGTAGCTGATTATTTGTATGGTTTTCACAACTTCCCTCTAAGTTACAACGGTGTAATTTATCAAAATGTAGTAATTGGTGGGGGGAAGTGGGGTATTGTGGAGGGGTCAAATAGTGCGGCGGAGGGAGCGTCCATGTTCATGGGCTCTTACTCCCCGAGGCTAGATGACAAAGGACGCTTAATCCTGCCAGCTAAGTTCCGTGAGGAGCTGAGCGATGGGCTAGTTCTTACGCGCGGCCAAGAGCATTGTCTCTACGCCTTTCCTATGCGTGAGTTCGAGCGCATGTACGCCCAGCTACAAGCGGCACCTATCTCTCAGAAACGAGCTCGCGACTACATGCGTGTCATGCTCTCCGGAGCTGACCAGCAAACTCCTGACAAACAGGGGCGTATAACAATCGCGCCGCCCCTGCGGGCTTATGCCTCATTGAGTCGGGAGCTAGCGGTCAACGGTGTTGGTTCGCGACTGGAAATCTGGGATGCGGCAACTTGGGATGCTTACCTAGCCGAACAAGAAAGCGTCTTCGCCTCCACTGCGGAAGAGATCATCCCAGGTTTCTTCTAACCCTGTTGCTTGAGGCCTGAGCCTGAACGCTCCGAGTTCACTTCCCCGATCTCGGATAGACGGGCGCAGACCTGAGGCCGCAGAATTCCCCGTTCCCTTCGTACTGTGCCCGACTTATACCCTCAGATAGGACAGCTATGGAACACATCGGTGTTTTACATACACCAGTCCTACTTGAGCGCTGTCTAGACCTGTTAGCAGGGGCATTCACCGGCCAAAACCCGGTGATGATTGACTGCACATTGGGTATGGGAGGGCACAGCGAAGGGGCCTTGGAGCGGTTTGAAAACTTAACCGTAATAGGTATCGATCGTGATCCGCAGGCCATTGCTTTGGCTAGCGAGCGCTTAAAGCGCTTCGGAAGTCGTTTTCAGGCAGTGCACACCACTTATGACCACATTGATGAGGTAGCTCGTCTTTATGGTCACGGTGGTTACGTCGACGGCGTGCTAATGGATCTGGGCGTGTCTTCCCTTCAACTAGATGAAGTGGAGCGCGGCTTTTCCTATGCCCACGACGCAGCCTTGGACATGCGCATGGATCAAAGCAGCGGGGTTAGCGCCCAGCAGCTGCTTGACACTGCCAGCGTCCAGGAGCTGACCCGCTACTTGCGTGAATACGGCGAGGAACGGTTTGCCAGCAAAATCGCCAGCGCCATTGTGCGCCGTCGTGAAGCCGGTAAGCCCGTAACTTCTACCGGTGAACTGGTTCAACTGGTGCGTGACGCATTACCAGCAGCAGCAAAACGTACAGGAGGTAACCCTGCTAAGCGTACTTTCCAAGCTTTGCGTATAGCCGTTAATAACGAGCTTGAAGTCCTTTCCAGCGCAATCGTTAGCGCAGTTGATGTACTGCGCGTAGACGGGCGGATTGTGGTTGAGTCTTACCAATCACTAGAAGACCGCATTGTTAAGCAAACATTCACCAAGGCTGCCTCCCTTGCAGCTCCCGTGGATATGCCTGTAGTGCCCGACGACGCTCTACCCGTCGTCGAGTTACTAACCCGTGGCGCTGAACGCGCAGACGCTAAAGAACTGGAGCACAATTCCCGCTCCGCTTCAGTTCGCTTGCGTGCTGCTCGTAAATTGCGTCAAGTTCCCATCTCCCAACACATCTCCCTCAACACAAAGCAAAGGAAACACCGGTGAGTAGTTCAGCTGCCCTCAAAGTTGAGCCTGTAAAGGCTAAGCGCGCTGCCTCCCGTGCCAGTGAAGCAGCGCCCTCGCAAAAGCCCAAACTGTCCGTAGTAGCTGGGATCGCCCCAGCTCAGCGTCGTCACCTGGGAGTAATCATGATGGTTATTCTCGGTTTAGTTATCGCCATTGGTGGTCCGCTACTGGTTAGCACCCTGACTACCTTTGAAGCGATTGAAACCTCGCGGCTAACCCAGGAACTGGAAGTGGCCCGCGACCACACCACCACCTTGCGTCAGGAACTGGAAAAGGCCGAATCACCCGTAAGCATTGAGCAGCGGGCCCGCGCCTTGGGTATGGTTCCGGCAGGTTCCTCCGGCGTAGTCCAGCTCGATAAGGGTCTTGTCAGCGGCGGCAGTACTTCAAATAGCGCTAAGTGACGCTAGCTGCCAGTTAAACTGTTTCCTATGCCGAGCCTTGGTAAAGAGTTTGATCGCCGTCAAGTACTAAAATTCATTGGCGGCGGTTGCGCTACTTTAATCGCTGCGCGACTAGTCCAATTACAGGTGTTAGAAGCCAAAGCCCTTAGCGAAGAGGGCGCCAGCGCCTACACCAAAGTGATTGAAAAACTAGCCCAACGCGGACAGATTAAGGACCGTAAGGGACAGATACTGGCTGGCTCAACCATTACTTACGACGTTGGCGTAAACCAGATCAAACTGGGTAGCTACGTCCACACCTCACCATTTAAAAATGCTGATGGCTCCACCACATACAAAGTGGTGGGTTACGGCCCGGCCGAAGCTGCCAAGCAGCTGGCGCCGATTTTGCAAATGGATCGCCATGAATTAGGTGGACAGCTCATCGGTGACTCTACCTATAAGATCCTGGCCAAGGACATCACTCCTGACGAGTGGCGTTCAATCAAGGTGCTGGGGATCCCCGGTGTTGAACCTGACTCACATGTGCGCCGCACCTACCCCTCCGGGGCAGTAGGAGGCAACATTTTGGGGTACGTAATTGAGCAGGCTTTCTACACCTTCCAAGACGAATCTGGAAAAGTGGTTGAGGTCAACCAAGATGACCTTACCGAAGCTCAGGCAAGCGCCATCAACTCCGGCACCCTATCTGCCACACGCGAGCTGCGTAACGTAGGCCAAGCCGGGCTGGAACTCAGTCGCAATAAGATCCTTACGGGTACCCGTGGGCTTGAACGTGTAGAAATCTCTATCAACTCAGACGTACTGCCAAACGGGGTTATTGAAGACAAGCCAGCCCGGCGGGGCCAAAACATCACCACCACCATTGATCGTGACCTGCAAATGCTGGCCCAAAAGGCCCTAGATGAGCAGGTTAAAAAGATGGGGGCACGCTGGGGCTCAGTCATAGTTATGGACCCGGCTAATGGTGACGTGCTGGTATTGGCTGACTCCAACTCTGTGGACCCCTCTCAGCCAGCTAAAACCCCTGAAGCTAACCGCCGCTCACGCAGCGTAGAAGCCGTCTTTGACCCCGGTAGTGTGGGCAAGGTGGTTACCTTCGCGGCCGCGCTAGACCAAGGCAAAATCACTCCCGAGCGCAGCTGGGTGGTGCCCGATGCTTGGACTACCTCTAACGGGCAATCATTTAGTGACTCCCATGAGCACGAAACAAAGTCTTATACCGCCACACAGATTTTGGCTGAATCATCCAATATCGGCACAATTTTTGTTGGCGACACTATTAGTGATGAGGTTCGTTATAACTACATGCGTAAATTCGGTTGGGGGAGCCTGACCGGCATTGAAATGCCTTCCGAAAGCGCCGGTTTAATGAGCTCTTACACCAAATGGGATGGGCGTCAGCGCTACACCACTATGTTTGGTCAAGGTGTCTCTACCACCGCCTTGCAGGCAGTATCTACCCTGGCCACAGTAGCTAACAAGGGGGTACGTGTACCCCCGCGTTTAATCAAGGAATACACCGATTACACCGGTAAAGTCACCAAACCACAGGCCCCTACACCCACGCGGGTGATTAGTGAGGCTAGCGCGGCCACACTAGAAAAAATGCTGGTCGCCGTCACCCAAAAGGGCGGTACTGCGGAAAGCGCCGCCATTAACGGCTATCAAGTGGCCGGTAAAACCGGTACCTCAGAAATTATTGGGGGAGAAGCCAGCGGTGGCACGGTGGCTTCTTTTGTGGGTTTCCTACCTGCCGGGCTTTCTAAAGGTAAGCCTGCTGTGGCCGTTTCGGTGGTTATTTATGACCCGCAAGCCGCTATCTATGGTGGTGATGTGGCTGCGCCGGTATTTCGCCAGGTGGCCACAGCTGCCATGCATAACCTGGGTCTGGCTCCAGATCCGCAGCTGGTAGAGAATAATCCCACTTCCAGCCCGAGCCAAACTCCCAGCTAATAAGCAGGTAAATAAGAGATTATGAATCTCAATGTGGCAAACCGATTGCCGCAGTTAACGAAAATAGCGCTAAATTAGGAAGCTATGAGCATGAAAGCTTACGAAGAGACCGATGCGCTGCGCCCCACGCAGGTGGAGGGCGTACCCCTAGCTCACCTTGTAAAGGCCCTTGAGCTGCACGAACTGACCCCCGTTGGAGAATTGAAAGTAACGGGTGTAAGTGTTGACTCAAGTGATATTGCCCCGGGTGATCTCTTTGTTGCTATTGCCGGCCTGCGTTCACACGGGGCCCGCTATGCTGCCGACGCCGTCTCTCGCGGGGCTGTGGCCGTGCTTACCGACGCCGCTGGGGTGGAATACCTTGAGGGTCTAGAGGCTGCGGTAGTTACTAGCGAGCAGAATCTACGCGCCCTAGCTGCCCAGATTGCCGCCACTATTTACGATAATCCCAGCCAGAAACTATTTGTAGCTGGGGTTACCGGCACCAACGGCAAGACCACCACTACCTTCTTGCTGCGCGCCATGCTTGATACTCATTTTGGGACTTCAGCCCTGGCTGGCACGGTTTTGCTCGGTGTCGGTGACGAACTTTATCCTTCGCCGCGCACCACTGTGGAATCCCCGGTGCTTCAGCGTCTGCTAGCTACCGCCGTCGAGCGGGGAGCCAGTGCCGCCGTCGTAGAAACCTCCTCCCACGCCATCGCCCTTAACCGTGTGGACCAGGTAGCCTACGACGTCGTCGGCTTCACCAACCTGCAGCACGACCACCTGGACTTCCACCACACCATGGAGGAGTACCTAGAAACCAAGGCCAGCATTTTCACCCCTGAACGCGCCCGCCACGCAGTTGTGTGCGTAGATGACCAGTGGGGCGTCAAGCTAGCCGACATGTGTGCCCAGCGCGGCCTGCCTTTTGACACGGTCAGCGCCTACGCCGGTGAAGGCAAGGCCCACTGGTGGGTTAGCTCGGCGCACGCTTCGCTTAAGGATGTGGCCACCACCTTCGTGCTGCACGGTCCCAATGGCGAGGAAATCAAGGCTTACTGCCCACTGCCGGGCCTAGTGAACGTGCAAAACGCAGCCCTGGCCCTGGTTATGGCGCTACGCAGTGGGGTAAGCGTGGATGAAGCCGTCGAGGCCATGCGTCACGCCCACAACATTCCTGGACGTATGCAGCGCATCTCCAACCGCGACGGGGTACGCGCCCTGACCATCGTGGACTACGCCCACACCCCCGAGGCCCTACAGCTGGCCCTGGAAGCAGTACGTGAGATCACCCCCGGCAAGCTGATTATTGGTTTTGGCTCCGACGGCGACCGCGACAAGGGTAAGCGCCCACTGCTAGGTGAGATTGCCGCCCGTGAAGCAGACCTGCTGGTAGTAACTGACGAAAACCCGCGCCATGAGGTAGCTAGCGAAATTCGTGCCGAAATTCTGGCTGGTGTGTGCAAGGTTCGCCCCGACTTTGCTGGCGTTGAAGAAATCACCACCTGCCGCGCTGACGCTGTACGCCGCTGCGTAGAGCTAGCCGGTCCTGACGATACCGTAATCGTCACCGGTAAGGGCCACGAGCCCTACCAAGAAGTTGGCGACGAGAAGATCCCTTACAACGACGCTCCGGTTATGGCCGCTGCGGTCGCTGACAAGTGGGGTGACAAATGAGTGGCATGTGTCGCGACGCCGCTTGGCTAGCTAGCGCCTGTGAAGGCCAGCTGGTGGGCCTTGAGGGCACTGAGCTAGTTAGCGCCCCGGTAGTTATTGACTCACGCCAGGTTAGTGACCACGGCTGTTTTGTGGCCATTGTGGGTGAAAACGTAGACGGGCACGACTATGCCTGCGCTGCTTACAACTCCACTACCGGCTTGGTGATTATCAGCTCCAAGGATCTGGACGTGCCCCACATTCGCGTCCAGGATACTGTTGATGCGCTAGGCAAAATTGCCTACAGCTACCTGCGTGAGATCCGCAAGTACCGTGAAGCTAACGGTTTGCCCTTTGATGTGGCCGGCGTGACTGGCTCGGTTGGTAAAACTACCACCAAGGATCTAACTCGTCAGATTTTTGCCTCCCAGGGTGCCACGGTAGCCCCGCAAGCCTCCTTCAATAACGAGATTGGCTTGCCGCTAACCATTTTGGAAGCCGACAACGACACTCGCTACCTGCTGCTAGAAATGGGCGCCTCGGGTCCTGGGCACATCGCCTACCTGACCGATATCGCCCCCCTGGACGTGGCCGCAGTGCTTATGGTGGGTCACGCCCACATGGGTGGTTTTGGTTCAGTTGAGGCTGTGGCTCGCGCTAAGAGCGAGATTATCCAGGGCTTGCGTAGCAGCGGGGTGGCGATTTTGAACGCTGACGACCCGCGCACCATGGCCATGGCTGAGCTAGCTCCCGGCCCGGTATTTAGCTTCTCACCTTCAGGCGAGCCCGCTAACGTACGTGCCGACGACGTCGTCATTGGCCCTGACGGACGCGCCAGCTTCACCGCCCGCACCGCTGGCGCCAGTGCCCCAGTCCAGCTACAGCTAGTGGGCGCGCACCATGTGGCTAACGCCCTGGCGGCGCTAACCATTGCCCTAGTGGTGGGTATTGATCTGCAAGCCGCCGCCCAGGTACTCAGCCAAGCACAGGCCCTTAGCCCGCACCGTATGGATGTGCATAGCCTAAGCGGACAGCTGCTGCTAATTGACGACTCTTACAACGCCAATATTGACTCCGTAACTGCCGCCCTAGTGGCACTTAAACAGCTGGCTGAGGGGCGCCGCAAGGTGTTTGTAGCCGGGCAGATGCTGGAGCTAGGCGACACCTCTGAGCAAGTGCATACGCGCACTGCCGAGCTGGCCCATGAGGCCGGTGTGAGCGACATTTTGGCCATTGGCGAAGCTGCCCGGCCTCTTGCCCGCCGCGCCCGCGAGCTAGGCATTGCCACCACCTACGTTGACGATGCTGATCAGGCCTTGGCCATGATCGATCAGATCGTGACAGACTTCGATGCAGTGTTGGTTAAAGGGTCCCACTCCTCAGGGGCCTGGCGAATTGCCGACTATCTCAAGGAGGTTCGCGCCTAAATGGTTGCATACCTGGTAGCAGCGGTCGTATCCCTATTGGTGTCCATAACCGGCACCCCGCTACTGATCCGTATTCTGCACAAGAAGCAGTATGGGCAATTCATCCGCCAAGATGGCCCCACTAGCCACTTCACTAAACGCGGCACCCCCACCATGGGTGGCCTGGTGATGATTATCGCCACGGTGCTGGGCTACCTGGCCGCTAACCTGTTTGATATGCGCACTCCGCGCGCCTCAGGTCTGCTGCTGCTGTTTTTGATTGTGGGCCTGGGCGCAATTGGTTTCTTTGACGACTACGTCAAGATTTCCCATGAGCGCTCACTGGGTCTAAAGCCGATGCAGAAGATCATTGGCCAGGCTTTTGTGGGTATCACCTTCTCTGTGTGCTGCCTGTTCTTCGCTAACAAGGCTGGTATCACCCCCGGTTCTACCGCTATCTCCACAGTTCGCGACACCGGTTTTGACCTGGCCGCCTGGGGCACTGCCCTGGGGCTGGTGCTGTTTGTGCTTTGGTGTAACTTCCTGATCACCGCCTGGTCTAACGCGGTTAACCTAACTGACGGTATGGATGGTTTGGCCGCAGGCTGCTCCACAATTGTGTTTGCCGGCTACACCATGATCGGGATTTGGCAGTCCAACCAGTCTTGCCAGGGTGGCTACGCCCAGGCCCTGGGCTGCTACGAGGTGCGCGACCCGCGTGACCTGACCATGATTGCTATCTCGCTGATGAGCGCCTGCCTGGGCTTCCTGTGGTGGAATGCGGCTCCGGCCAAGATCTTTATGGGTGACACCGGCTCCCTGGCTCTAGGTGGCGCGGTAGCTGGTTTGTCAGTGCTTACCCGCACCGAATTCCTGGCGGTAATCTTGGGCTTCCTGTTCCTGGTTGAGGTTATGAGTGACGTCATCCAGGTCGGTTACTTCAAGGCCACCCGTAAGCGCGTATTTAGGATGGCCCCCATCCACCACCACTTCGAGGTAGGCGGAATGCCTGAAGTTACCGTAGTGATACGTTTCTGGATTGTGGCCTCTATGGGTGTGGCCCTAGGTTTGGGCCTGTTCTATGCGGAATGGTTGGCCGCCAACCATGTCTGATTCTTTCTCTGAGCTTCTAGCTTCACGTACCGTAAGCGTAGTTGGTTTAGGGGTTTCTGGGCGTGCCGTGGCTAAGGTCGCGGCGCGTCGCGGCGCTAAAGTTATTGCTTTTGATGCTAAAGCTGGCGCTGGCGAGGCGCTTAGTAAAGAGCTTGATAACGTCAGCGTATTTACTGACGCTGACCCCAAGTCCTTGGCCGACAAGATCCGCACTCATGCCCGCGACCTGCTAGTTATCTCTCCGGGAATTGCCCCCACCTCTGCGCTGTACCAGGCCGCTAGTGCGGCCCCGGTAGAAATGATTAGCGAGGTGGAGCTAGCTTGGCGTCTGCACGCCGTCGGCCCTAACGCAGCCAGCCCCTGGCTAACCATTACCGGCACCGATGGCAAAACCACCACCGTCAATATGCTGGCCTCTATTTTGCAGGCCCAAGGGCTAAACGCCCCTGCGGTAGGTAATGTTGGTAAGCCCATCATCCAGGTGGTTGATGAGGGCGGCTATGACGCTTTGGCTGTGGAGCTATCCTCCTTCCAGCTGCACCTGACTAAGTCAGTAGAGCCGCTGGCATCTATCTGCCTGAACCTGGCCGCTGACCACCTTAACTGGCATGGCTCGCTGGAGGCTTACGCCGCCGATAAAGCCAAGGTTTATACCAACACCAAGCTGGCTGCCATCTATGATCTAGCCAGCGAAGCTGCCCTAAAAATGGTGCAGCAGGCAGATGTGCGTGAAGGCTGTCGCGCTATTGGTTTAAGCCGCGCGGTGCCTGAGATTAGCCAGTTTGGCATTGACGACGGCGCCATTGTGGACCGTGCTTTCGTGCCTTTCCCTAATAAAAATACTCAGATTGTGGCTGAGCTAGAAGACCTGGCTCACCTGGCGCCCGGCGGCAAGCTAGAGGCGCTGCCCAGCCACATTGTTTCTGACGCTTTAGCCGCAGCTGCTCTAGCGCGCGCAGCAGGCGTGCAGCCAGCTGCCGTGTCTAAAGGACTGCGTGACTTTACCCCCGGCGCTCACCGCCTGCAGACTGTGGCCACCATAGATAATGTGGCCTGGGTGGATGATTCTAAAGGCACCACCGCCCACGCCACCGCCGCAGCTTTAGCTTCACACGCACCCAACTCAGTGGTGTGGATCGCTGGCGGCGACGCTAAAGGCGCAGACCTTAGCGAACTGGTGCGCCAAGTGGCCCCAGTACTGCGTGGGGTAGTGGTGCTAGGGGTGCACCCAGAGTTCATCACTGAGCCGCTAGCTAAATACGCCCCCCAGGTGCCCTACACGATTGTTGGCCAGGGTAGCCCCGCTGAACTAGCCAAAACCATGGTGGCTCAAGCCGCTAGCATGGCTCAAAGTGGCGACTGCGTGATTTTGTCCCCGGCCTGTGCCTCCTGGGACCAGTTTGTTTCCTACAACCAGCGCGGTGACCTGTTTGCTCAGGAGGTTGCGGCACGCGCGGGCCAGGTAGGTTAATGTGAAGCAAGCTTATTTCTGGGTGCGCGGGCGCTATCGAGGCGTTAAAAGCTGGCTAGACCAGTTTGATGCGCTTAGCTACTATCTGCTGATTATCTGCGCCACCACCTTGGTGCTAATTGGCCTGTATATGGATATTTCTATCCAGCAGGTGCAGATCGCCAGTGACTCAGAAGGCTCTGCCTCACTTACCCAACTATATGAACCCTACTTGCGCACCACCTTGATCTATCTGGTGGGTATCGCTGCAGCTTGGGGAGTTTCCCGCCTAAAGCCAGCCATTATTATCCGCTACGGTTGGCTAATGCTGGTGCCGGCGGCAATTTTACAGACCCTGATTTTCACCAGTCTGGGGGTGACCATCGGTGGTAACGCAGGTTGGGTGCAGCTGCCCGGAATTGGCCCGGTGCAGCCCGCTGAGCTGTCAAAACTAGCTTTGATTTTGGCGCTAGCCGCAGTGCTAGACCGCTACACCGGGGCGATTACCTCCCGAGTAGCCCTGGCGCTTATGGGCTTTATAGTTGCGGCCACAGCCGGACTAGTGGTGCTTGGTAAAGACCTGGGTTCAGCCCTGGTAATGGTGGTGATTGTGGCCGCGATGCTAGTTATCGCTAAATTCCCGGCTAAATACATGGCCATAACCGGCTCCCTGGGGGCGGTGGGTATCAGCATCCTTACCTATATGAGCGCCAACCGCCGCGCCCGCATTTCTGCCTGGTGGAATATGCCTTCCCTGGCCGACGACGAATCGGGCCTGACCTACCAGCCGCACCACGCTGAATACGCCTTCGCTCACGGGGGAGTGCTAGGTGTGGGCAGTGATGGTTCACGTGAAAAATGGGGTTACCTAACCCAGTCCGAATCCGACTATGTATATGCGGTTTTGGGTGAAGAGCATGGCCTGGTAGGCACTTTGGCAGTGCTAATCATTTTCCTGCTGATCGGCTACTGCTGTATGCGCGTGATGCGCGCCCATGTGCGCAACCGCTACATTCTGTTTGCCACCACCGGGATCTGCACCTGGCTGGTGGGCCAAGCCCTGATTAACATCATGGTGGCTACCGGTTTGCTGCCGGTTTTGGGCGTACCGCTACCGCTAATTTCTAAAGGTGGCTCATCAACTGTGGCCATCATGCTGGCGGTAGGGGTACTTACCTGTTTTGCTCGAAATGAGCCCAGCGCTATCGCTGTACTGCGTTCACAATCTCAAGCTAACCGCCGCACGGTACTTGAGGCTCTTAGTAAATGGAGGATATGGCATCGTGGCTAAGAAAATTAATGCTCTGCTAGCCGGTGGAGGCACCGCCGGTCACGTCAACCCGCTGCTGGCTACCGCCGCGCAGCTGCGTGAACGTGGCGCCCAAGTGCTGGTGCTAGGCACCCATGAAGGTCTTGAAGATCGACTAGTGCCCGCCGCCGGTTTTGAGCTGCGCTATATCCCCAAAGTGCCCCTGCCGCGTAAGCCCTCCACTGATTTCCTTCGTCTGCCGGGCCGTCTGCGTGAGGCTATCGACGGCGCCAAGGCGGCCATTGAAGAAAACGAGTCCGACGTCGTCGTAGGCTACGGCGGCTACGTATCCCTGCCGGCATACTGGGCTGCTAAGTCCATGGGTGTGCCGGTAGTTATCCAGGAGCAAAACGCCCGCCCTGGCATTGCTAACAAGCTGGGTGCTAAGCAGGCCGTGGCGCTGGGACTAAGCTTCCCCGACACGCCCTTGCAAGCCCGCCACGGCGTCACTGAGGTTACCGGTATGCCGCTGCGCGCAGCCATTACCACCCTGGCCCGCAGCCGTCAGGACCCGATCCAGCGCGCCCAGCTACGCCAGCAGGGAGCCAAAGAACTGGGCCTGGACCCCCAGCTGCCCACCGTGCTGGTCACCGGCGGTTCGCTGGGGGCCCTGAGCCTTAACCGCGCCGTCGCCCAGGCTTACCGCGACTACCAGGGCCAAGTGCAGGTGCTGCACCTAACCGGTAAAGGTAAGAGTGAGCAGGTACTGCAGCTGCTAGAGGGCGCCGACACCACCCACTACCATGTGCTCGAATACCTTGACGGTATGGAATACGCCTACGCCGCAGCTGACGCAGTGATCTGCCGCTCCGGCGCGGGCACAGTCAGTGAACTAACCGCTGTGGGTCTGCCGGCGCTGTACGTACCCCTGCCCATCGGTAACGGTGAGCAGCGCCTAAACGCCGCCGCTGTGGTAGCTGCTGGCGGCGGCAAGCTGGTGGCTGATGACAAGCTAAACGCCAGCCACATTGCGGACCTGTTTAACCTGACCAATAACACGCGCCGCCTAGAGGTTGCTTCACATGCGGCTGCCAGCTGCGGTAACCCCGACGGTACCGCCAAATTTGTGGACCTGATCGAGTCGGTAGTAGGAGAGTAACCATGACCCAGTTTCACCTGATCGGAATCGGTGGGGCAGGTATGAGCGTAGTGGCTGAGCTACTAGCCCAGTCCGGCTTTGAAGTATGCGGCTCCGATACCCGCGCCAGTGCTGTCACCGAGGCTCTTGAACAGCAGGGCATCAAGGTTTACATCGGCCAGGCCGCCGAAAACGTTGATCCGCAGGCAATCGTGGTGGTTTCCAGCGCTATTAAGGACGCTAACCCGGAGTTGGCCTGCGCCCGCGCTAGGGGCCAGCGTATTTTGCACCGCTCGCAAGCTTTGGCCTTAGCCTCTGAAGGTAAGGATTTTGTGGCAGTAGCCGGAGCGCACGGCAAAACCACCACTTCAGGAATGCTGGCCCAGGCCTTTAGCTCGCTAGGTTTGGAGCCCTCATTTGCGGTTGGTGGCACGGTTTCTGCCTTGGGTACCGGCGGTCACCTGGGCAATGGTTCCATGCTGGTGGCTGAAGCTGATGAGTCAGATGGTTCTTTCCTTAACTACCACCCGCGCGTGGAGGTAGTGCTTAACGTAGAGCCCGACCACCTAGACCACTACGGCACCCGGGAAGCTTTTGAGCAGGCTTTTGTGGACTTTAGTCAGCGTCTAGTGCCCGGCGGTTTGCTGGTTACCTGCGCTGACGACGCCGGTTCGCGGGCTTTGGGAGTGGCGGCAGCTAAGGCTGGCAAGCGCGTAACCTTCTTTGGCCTAACTGCCCTCGAAGCTAAAGCTCAACTACCCGGCTGTGCCAGTGCGCAGCTAACTATTACTTCCCGCAGCGCCACCGGCACCCAGGCTAGCTTGGAGTTTGTTGGCCCTGATGGCGAGCGCTGCCAGGCGCAGCTTAACCTGCATACTCCCGGCGACCATGTAGCCCTAGATGCTTGTGGAGCTTGGGCGGCAGGTATTGAGCTAGGAGTTGAGGCCCAGCAGATGGCCGATGCTTTAAGTACTTTTGCTGGCACTGGGCGCCGCTTTGAAAAGCGCGGCGAGCCTAGGGGAGTGCTGGTAGTGGATGACTACGCCCACCACCCCACCGAGGTTGAGGCACTGCTGAGCGCAGCTCGTGAAGTTGCCGATGCGCGCGGCGGCCGTCTGCTGGTACTTTTCCAGCCCCACCTGTTCTCGCGTACCCGTAATTTTGCCCAGCGTTTCAGTGCGGCTTTAGCTAAAGCCGATAAGAGTATCGTGATTGATATTTACCCGGCTCGTGAAACTCAGGCAGACTTCCCGCAGGTCACTTCGGCTCTGCTGGCTAACGGCACTAACGTGCAATACGTCAGTGGGCGTGAAGCTGGGGCTTTGCAGTTAGCCGCTGAAGCTAAACCTGGTGATCTGGTGCTAACTGTAGGGGCCGGAGATGTTACTGAGCTTGCTAATGTGATTATTGATGCTATCGGTGAGTAGACTTAACGTGTGAGAAGGCCCCAGACTCCCCGCCCACTGCCTATCAGTAAAGATGGCAGTAACGGGGCTGCCCGTGGGGCGGCTAAGTCTGCTCAGCCGAGGCAATCTGCTGACGGTAACACTGAGCCTGCTAAAACTGGTTCAGCAGCTGGCGGCCGGCAGCGAGAAAGCGTTCAGCAACGAGCAAACGCTCGCCAAAGCGAAACCCGCCAGCGCAATGGGCGCCAAGAAACAGCGCGTTCACGGCCGGCATCTGGGCGTCGTCCCTCACGTAGTGAACCAGCTAGTAAAGCTCCCAGCAAAGCCGTCACCCGCACTAGTTCTGGGGTAGTTGCTAGCGCCAAAGTGACGGAAGCTAGCTTGGCTAGCTCTGATGATCATGTGGTCTCTCACGGTTTGCAGCAGCGCTATGAAGAACAGCGTGTAGCTAACCGTAAGCGCAGTTTTAACAAGGTCAAACGCCTGGTTTATGTGGTGGTGGCGGCGGCGCTGGCGGCTTGGATGGCACTGGCCTCGCCGCTGTTTGCTCTGCGCATGAGTGAAATTAGGGTTAGCGGCTCTGGGGGTCAACTTTCGCCAGCTTCGGTAGCCAAGGTGATTGGCGATCAAGAGGGACGCAGTCTGCTGCTGATCGACGTCGCCAAGCAAGCCAAACGGGTGGATAAAGCCTTTGTGCGAGTACGCAGCGTAACTATTGAGCGTGACTGGCCGCGTGGTTTAAATGTAATGGTGACTATGCGTGTGCCCGTGGCGGTGTTAAAAACCGCTAAGGGGTACCAGATACTTGATGCTGATGCGGTAGTTTTAGAGACTCGCTCAGGTCAGCCAGCTGGTTTAGCGGTTATCGAATCGAGCGGCAAAATTAATTCCGTACAGGTGCAGTCAATAACTGTCGCAATGGGTGCACTTGATGAGAGCGTGCGTTCACAGGTAGTTTCGGCAAGCGCTACTGAAAGCGGATATGTGAGTTTTAAGTTGTCTTCCGGGGCTAGTGTGATTTGGGGGGACAACGATCGTCCAGCCCTCAAAGCACGTGTGTTAAAAACGCTGTTGAGCATACAAGCATCGGTTTATGATGTTTCGTATCCGCTTAACCCAACCACTAAAAAATAGCGGTTAGCAACACGCAAGACACACCGAGGAAAATAATGACTTGGGGCGATTTTGCACGTAGCGTTATCCATGCGCGAGTGATCTAGGAAACAAATTCTAAACCTAAAGTTAAGGTTTAGAATTTTAATGAAAGGCTACAGTTTTGGTTGAGACACAGAACTACCAGGCGATTATTAAGGTAGTCGGCGTTGGTGGCGGTGGCGTTAACGCGGTTAACCGCATGATCGATTCCGAACTTAAAGGTGTCGAGTTTATTGCCATCAATACTGATGCTCAGGCCTTAATCATGTCCGACGCCGATGTGAAGCTAGACATCGGCCGTGAGATCACCCGTGGCCTCGGCGCTGGCGCCGACCCGACCATCGGCCGTAAGGCCGCTGAAGACCATGAAGACCAGATCCGTGAATCCATTGAGGGTGCAGACATGGTCTTCGTAACCGCAGGTGAGGGCGGCGGCACCGGTACCGGTGGGGCTCCGGTGGTGGCCCGTCTAGCTCGCGAGCTAGGCGCCTTGACCATTGGTGTAGTTACCCGCCCCTTCAACTTTGAGGGCTCTCGCCGCATGAACCAGGCCGAAAACGGCATTAAGGCTCTGCGTGAAGAGGTAGACACCCTAATCGTTATTCCTAACGAGCGTCTGCTGGCTATCTCTGACCCCAACATCTCTATGACTGAAGCCTTCATTGAGGCTGACAAGGTGCTGCTGCAGGGCGTGCAGGGTATTACTGAGCTAATTACTACGCCCGGTGAAGTTAACGTTGACTTCAACGACGTCAAGTCGGTTATGCAGGGCGCCGGTACGGCACTTATGGGTATCGGTACCGCCACCGGCGATGACCGCGCCCTACGCGCTACCGAGCAGGCAGTTTCTTCGCCGCTGCTGGAAACCTCCATCAACGGTGCCCAGGGTGTACTGCTGTACTTCCAGGGTGGCTCTGACCTGAGCATTATGGAAGTCTCGCGCGCTGCTGAGATGGTGCGTGAAGCCGCCCACCCCGACGCCAACATCATCTTCGGTTCGGTCACCAACCCCGCTTACGGCGACGAGGTGCGTGTAACCGTTATTGCTGCTGGTTTTGACGAGGAAGACGAGGGTGACCTGGCTATGCAGCCTCCGGCTCGTCGTTCGGCCCCGGCCCCCGCCCCCGCTCCGGCGGTAACCACCAGCCAGCCGCGCACCACCGGGATTCACCGCGCCGACAAGCCGGTTACCCGTCCGGTGCCCGTGGTTTCTGAACCCAGGCCCAGGCCGCGTCCCGAGCCGGTAGCCCCCTCCATCCCGCCGCGCACCGCCACCAGCGAGGTGCCCGCTTATGTAGATGAGACCGCTACCTCCACCTCTCCGGTTTTGGAGGTTCCGCGTGTGATCGGCGTTGACGACGACAGCACCGACCTCGACCTGCCTGACTTCCTGCTCTGAAATGGAATCTAGCTACTCGGCCCGGCCTAGCCACGTGCTTAGCCGGGCCGTGGGCCCTTTAGCGCGGGTATGGATTACCGCCGTTGCCTATGACCGCCCCTGCCGCAGCTATGAGCTGGGCTTTAACTTGGGCAAGCATGTTGGTGATAGCTCAGCCAAGGTTATGGCTAATCGTCAGCAGCTAGCTGGGCTAATTGGGACAGAGCTAGGTTTAGCCCGCCCGGCGCGTATTGCCTGGATGGATCAGGTGCATGGGGATCGGGTAGCACTAGCCGATGCCGCCGCTACCCCCCAAGCCGACGCCTTATTGCTGCAGCGTTCAGCTTTGGTTGCCAGCTGCGCTGATGCGGCGGCGGTGATGGTGGCGGACTGTCTGCCGCTAGTACTTGCTAGCGACGACGGCGCCCTGGTGGCGGCGGTACATGCCGGCCGGCGTGGGGCCATGGCAGCTATTGCGGCTAAAACTGTGGAGCATATGGTGGCGCGTGGAGCTAAAGCTAGCGCTATCCATGCTTTTATAGGCCCCCATATTTGCGGCAAATGCTATGAGGTCCCTGCAGATTTAGCGGCCCAGGCCGCTAAGCTCAGCCCTGGTGCGGCTAGCCGCACCAGGCAAGACACTCCGGCAATCGATCTAGAAGCCCTGGTGCGCAGCCAACTTTTAGAGGCAGGCTTACCTAGCGCCAACATTGCTAGCGAGCAAGTATGTACTTTTGAAAATGAGGCCTATTTTTCCTATAGACGCAGCCGCCATACCGGGCGTTTCGCACTATTAATCGCACCTGTAGGACACGCCGAAACAAATCCGTGACCTTAATATTCCTGCCGGTAACGTCAGTTAACAGGGGAAGTCCCCGCCCCTAATCAAGCCCAACCAAGAGGAGCGTAAATGAAGGCCCTTAAGCGCATGAGTAGCGCATTCGGATATAGTGAAATTGAACCTGAGACCGATCTGGTTGAGCCCTTCGCGGAAACTGAGGATGAGTACGTGAACGAAGACGAATCCCTGGACTACTATGACGACGCAATCATCGAAGACCGGGAACCAAACCCCGATCTGGCTCGTATTGTGACCGCAACCCCCACCAAGTACAACGATGTAGTCAACATTGGCACGGTGTACCGGGAGGGGACGCCGGTTATCGTTAACTTGACCCAGATCAACCCGAAGGAAGCCCGCCGTATCGTGGACTTCATCTCGGGTCTGGTTTACGGCCTAAACGGTGCTGTCGAACGCGTATCTGAAGCAGTATTCCTGCTTACTCCCGATAGCATAGCTATCGAGAACAGCAATGGGGACAGCGCCGGAAGCCGCTTCGTACCCTTCAACCAGAGCTGAGTTTATTTGTGCTAGCCCCAATTTTGTCCATAATTTCCAGCCTGTTAAACCTATATGTGCTGATCTTGCTGCTGCGTGTGGTGATCGATCTGGTTAGTGCTTTTGCGCGTAACTGGCGTCCCAAGGGCCTGGTTTTGATCCTGGCCAACGTGGTCTATGCGTTGACTGATCCGCCGTTGAAGGCTTTGCGCCGGGTGATCCCCCCGTTGGGGATCGGTGGAGTTGGAATCGATATGGCATTTTTGGCGCTGTACTTCATTATCTACGTCGCTCAAAACATCATCGGAATGTTAATTCGCGCAACGTACTGAGCCCTTCTCCCACTCTTGGTATAAATCCCGTAGTGTCATAAAGACATTACGGGGTTTATTATTTACCTGACTAAAGGAGGAAATTTGCTTACTGCCATACAGGTGCGCGAAACGCAGCTTCCCACTACATTTATGCGTCAGGCCTACAACCAGGATCAAGTAAATGACCTAGTCGATCGCATAGCTGCCACCTTAAGCGCCTATGAGCTGGACATGGCGATCTTGCCGGCACGCGCTGTTAAAGCTAGCGAAGTGCTAAATTACCGTTTCGACTCGGTTAGCTTCACTAAAGGCTACGACCGCCTAGCGGTAAATGACCTGCTACATCAGGCAGCTAAGGCGCTAGGAGCGTGGGAAAAACGTTACGCCGGTAGCCCCGAGGTTACGCAGTCAGATGATGCCAGTGCTGATAGCTCCCACCAAGCAACTGAGCAGCCAACTGTCGCTGTGCGCCAAGCAACCGATATTAATGTGCTAAGTTCTAGTGCAGTTAGTAGTGCTCAGTTCCCTAGGCATAAATTTTTCGAAGGCTATGCTTGTGAGGAAGTTGATGACCTACTGGCTAAAGTAGTTGAAGCGTTGGCTAGCTATGAACGCGGTTCCAACGTTAAACTACTTAGCTCAAAGGATGTGGAAGCTGCACGCTTTACTCCAACTAAATTTTTCACAGTTGGCTATGAGCAGGACTACGTTGATGAGTTCTTGGATCGGGTAGTGTCCAGCCTTGAGTACTGGGAAGAACACGCTTAAGCGCGTAAATCCTGCCATAAGGCGCAGCCTTGAGGTAGCCTTAAGTGGTACAAACCGTTGTATGTAGCTGCCGGCTACCTAGCTGGCAGGGGAAGTATATGCACGGGTTGTGCTAACTCCCATCCTGCCGGCTGGGGATTATCCCAATTCCCACTGGTAACAAAAACAACAAGTGTCACAATTGTGTATCTTGTTGTAGTCTAAAGGAAGTGGGCTCCGCGCTGGAGTCCTGCAAAGACCCCAAAGCAAATGCGAGGTAACGAGATGACGCAGCTAACCGCTGATGACGTCCTCAACAAGAAGTTCCAGCCCACCAAGTTCCGTGAGGGCTACGACCAGGACGAAGTTGACGAGTTCCTTGACCAAATCGTCGAGGCCATGCGCGACCTGGAGAACGAAAACGCCGAGCTCAAGGCCAAGCTCGATGCTGCTAACGCTCGCGTTGCCGAGCTGAGCGAAGGCGCTCCGGTAGTAACCGCCACCCCGGTATCCCCGGTGGCTCCGGTTGCTCCTGTGGTCGAGTCCCCGATCGTAGAGACCCCCAAGATCGAGCCCAGTGGCAACAATGCCGAGTCTGCTGCTGCCATGCTCGAGATGGCCCAGCGTCTGCACGACGAATACGTCGCCAAGGGTAAGGCCGAGCGTGAGCGTATCGTCACCGAGGCTCGCGCCACCGGTGAACAGCTTACCCGTGAAGCTGAAAACCAGCGCAACCAGACCCTATCTCAGCTTGAGAAGGAACGCGCCAACCTGGAGCACAAGATTGACGAGCTGCGTCGCTTCGAGAGCGACTACCGCACTCGCCTGCGTTCTTACCTGACCAACCTGCTCAACACCGTCGAGGACACTTCCGGCGGCGGCCAGAGCAACCTGGGTCTGTGAGACTATCCCAAGCTTAAAATTGCTGCGGCGAGGGTTTTTTAAGCCCTCGCCGTTTGCGTGTCTGGTTAGTAGGGAACAGTCATGGATGCACACCTAAAAAATCTCATCTGGTTTTGGTCAGTAGCCCTAGCTGTAGTGGCCGCAGATCAGCTAAGCAAAATCTGGGCCCTTAACGCATTGGGGCAGGGCCAGCAGATCAAACTAGTAGGAGATTTTTTAGGCCTAGTGCTGGTGCATAACGCTGGCGCATCCTTCTCCCTAGGGAGCCAATACACCTGGGTGATTACGGTTTTAGCGGTGCTAGTTAGTGCAGCGGTTATCTATCTAAGCCGCAAACTTAAATACCTGCCCTGGGCCCTGATCCTGGGGGCAGTGCTAGGGGGAGCGGTAGGAAACCTTATCGACCGCCTGCTGCGTAGCCCCGGCTTTGGGCGCGGACATGTGGTGGACTTTATTGATTACAACGGCGCTTTTGTGGGCAACGTAGCTGATATAGCGATTGTGGCCGCCGGCGTCGCAGTAGTGTGGCTGACCACCGTGGGGCGTAACCTTGATGGTAGCCAAAGCAAGTCATAAGCAGCGGTTAACTTTAAATCTATTATCAGGAGTTAGCATGAGCTTCAGAGTGCTTCCGGTTCCCGATGGTCTAGATGGTCAGCGGGTAGATAGCGCACTGGCACGCATGTTAGGTCTCAGCCGTACTAAAGCCGGGGAACTATGCGCTCAAGGGCGGGTAGTGTCTGAGGGCAATGTGCTAACTAAATCTGACCGCCTGCCAGGTGGCTCAATGCTGGAAGTGGATCTACCTCAGCCGCGTAGCTCCGAGCCGGTGGCCCGACAGGTTGACGACCTGGGCATTATCTATGTCGATGATGACCTAGTAGTAGTTGATAAACCTGCCGGAATTGCCGCCCACCCCTCCATGGGTTGGGACGGGCCTGATGTGTTAGGTGCCCTTAAAGCCCGCAATATTTCGGTCACCACCTCCGGGGCTGCTGAGCGTCAAGGCATCGTTTCACGTCTAGACGTGGGCACCAGTGGAGTGATGGTGGTAGCCCGTAGCGAATACGCCTATTCCAGCCTAAAACAGCAGTTTCGTGAGCATAGCGTAGACAAGATCTACCACACGTTAGTGCAAGGCCATCCTGATCCCACCAGCGGCACAATTGATGCGCCAATTGGGCGCCACCCCTCTAGAGAGTGGAAAATGGCCATTATTGAGGGTGGCCGAGCCTCGCGCACCCACTACGACATGATTGAAGCCATGCCGCGCGCCTCACTGCTAGAAATTCATTTGGAAACTGGCCGCACCCACCAAATTAGGGTGCATATGAGCGCAGTTGGCCACCCCTGCGTGGGCGATGAAACCTATGGGGCAGATCCGCAGCTAAGCCAAGAAACCGGTTTAAAGCGCCAGTGGCTGCACGCCGTCGAGCTGAGCCTAACCCACCCGGCCACCGCCCAAAGAGTGACCTTCACCAGCCAATACAGCGCTGACCTAGCCCACGCCCTAGAGGTAGTACGCCTTTAAAACCAGGGGCGTAGAAAAGCGACGGCACTACAAATACCAGGCGCCTGTAGTCGCGCTGCCTGTAGCCACGCTTAAAGTAAGGCCGTGCGTATCGCAGATGACAAAGGCTACGGGCGCATCATGGCTGCCACTTGCCACGCCGAGCTAGCCAGGTATTTCTCACCGCGATAGGTTAAGGCAAAGCTAGCTTAGGGCCCATACAATGCACCTATGACCGCTAGTGATTCCTTCGTGCACCTCCATGTCCACACCGACTATTCCATGCTGGATGGGGCTGGCAAAATCTCTAGCTATGTAGCTGAGGCAGCGCGCCAAGAAATGAGCGCGCTAGCTATCACCGATCACGGCTACATGTTTGGGGCCTACGAGTTCTACAACGCTTGCAAAAAGGCCGGGATCAAGCCAATTATCGGCGTCGAAGCCTATATGACCCCAGGCACCAGTCGCTTCGATAAAACCCGTGTGTTCTGGGGTGATGAATCTCAGCGTAGCGACGACGTCTCTGCCCGTGGCTCCTACACCCACATGACCCTGCTTAGCCGCAATAATGAGGGACTACACAACCTCATGCGGCTAGATTCCTACGCCTCGCTAGAAGGCCAGTGGGGTAAAAGTCCACGTATGGACCGTGAGCTGCTCTCGCGCTACAGCAAGGGCCTGATTGGCACTACTGCCTGCCCCAGTGGCGAGATTCAAACCCGTCTGCGCTTGGGCCAATATGATGAAGCTCTGCGCGCAGCTGGAGAATTCCAAGACATTTTCGGTAAAGATTTCTTCTACGTAGAAATCATGGACCACGGCCTAGAAATTGAGCGCCGCGTGACCAAGGATCTGCTGCGCCTATCAGCTGACCTCAACGCCCCGCTGCTGGCCACAAACGATTCGCACTATGTAAAGCCCACAGACCGCGAAATCCAGGACGCCATGCTGTGTATCAACTCTGGCTCAGTGCTTTCTGACCCGGATCGTTTTAAGTTCGACGGCGACTCTTACTACCTGCGTTCAGCTGCGGAAATGCGTCGGCTATTTGCCGATTTTCCCGGCGCCTGCGACAACACGCTGCTAGTAGCCCAGCAGTGCGATATTCACTTCGCTACCGCCGATGAGGGCGCCAACTACATGCCGGTATTTGACGTGCCTCAGGGGGAGACCGACGAAAGCTGGTTCATTAAGGAATGCTGGAAAGGCATGGAGCGCCGTTTCAACGGCAATATTCCAGAAGAGTGCCGTAAGCAGGCCGAATATGAAATCGGCGTGATTGTACAGATGGGTTTCCCCGGCTACTTCCTGGTGGTAGCCGACTACATTAACTGGGCCAAGCGCCATGGTATTCGTGTAGGACCAGGGCGTGGTTCAGGAGCTGGCTCCATGGTGGCTTACGCTATGGGTATCACCGAGCTGAACCCACTTGAGCACGGCCTGATTTTTGAGCGCTTCCTAAACCCTGAACGTATCTCAATGCCTGATATCGACGTCGACTTTGACGAGCGTCGTCGTGATGAAGTAATCGAATATGTACGCGGTAAATACGGCTCAGACCGCGTCTCCCAGGTGGTCACATACGGCGTCATTAAAGCTAAGCAGGCGCTTAAAGACTCCGCCCGCGTCATGGGCTACCCCTACGCCATGGGGGAGCGGCTAACTAAAGCCATGCCCCCGGGGGTGCAGGGCAAGGATATCCCCGTAAACGGTATTTTCGATAAAGAACATGAGCGTTACGGCGAGGCTGAAGAGTTCCGCAAACTCTATGAGGAAGACGCCGACGTTAAACGCATTGTGGGCCTAGCGCGCGGCCTGGAAGGCATGACTCGCCAGTGGGGTGTGCACGCCTGTGCGGTAATCATGTCCTCTAAGACGCTCACGGATGTAATCCCCATGATGCAGCGCGTGCAGGACGGTGCCGTCATCACCCAGTTTGACTACCCTACCTGCGAAACCCTGGGGCTGCTCAAAATGGACTTTTTGGGGTTGCGTAACCTGACAGTCATTTCCGATGCGCTAGTGAACATCACTGGCAACGGCAAACCAGCTCTAGACATAGACAATGTGCCGCTGGATGATAAAAAAACCTATGAGCTGCTCTCACGCGGCGAAACCCTAGGTGTTTTCCAGCTAGATGGTGGGGGCATGCGCACGTTGCTGCGGCTAATGCGCCCTGACAACTTTGAAGACATTTCAGCTGTGGGCGCCCTCTACCGCCCCGGTCCCATGGGGGCAGACTCGCACACTAAGTATGCGCTGCGTAAAAATGGCGTACAAAAAATTGAGGCTATTCACCCTGAACTAGCCCAGGTGCTGGAGCCGATTTTGTCTACCACCTACGGCCTGATCGTGTATCAGGAGCAGGTTATGCAGATTGCTCAGAAGCTGGCCGGTTTCTCCATGGGTAAAGCAGATAAGCTGCGTAAAGCTATGGGTAAGAAAAAGCCTGAGATTCTGGCTAAAGAATTTGTGGGCTTCCGCCAGGGGATGCTGGACAATGGCTACTCCGAAGAGTCCATTAAAACCCTATGGGATATTGTGGTGCCCTTCAGTGCCTATGCCTTCAACAAGGCGCACTCGGCCGCCTATGGCGTGGTGTCTTACTGGACCGCCTACTTAAAAGCCAATTACCCGGTTGAATACATGGCGGCGCTGCTAACCTCGCAGAAAGACAATAAGGACAAACTTGCCGTTTACCTGGCCGAATGTCGCCACATGGGGATTACGGTGCTGCCGCCTGATGTTAACGAGTCGCGCGCAGCCTTTGCTGCTGTGGGTGATGATATCCGCTTTGGTTTGGCCGCTATCCGTAACGTTGGTACTAACGTGGTGGAGGCAATTATTAAGGCCCGTAAGGAAAAGGGTACTTTTACTTCCTTCACCGACTTCCTAGATAAGGTGCCTTCTACGGTGTGTAACAAGCGCACCATTGACTCGCTGATTAAAGCCGGCGCCTTTGATTCTATGGGCGGTTCTCGCCGTAGCCTGCACCTGGTGCATGAGGACCTGGTAGATGAGGTTATTGGGATTAAGCGTAATGAGGCTGCCGGTCAGTTTGACTTGTTTGCGGCGCTCGACGGCGGCGCTGAGTCAATCGGGGCTGGTCCGGTATTTTCTACTCAGGTGCCTGACGTGCCCGAGTGGGATAAGAAGGATAAACTGGCTTTTGAACGCGAAATGCTGGGCTTGTATGTTTCTGACCACCCGCTGCTGGGTATTGAACATATACTTGCGCAGCTGGCTGACACTGAAATCTCAGCTTTGCGTGAGGACGAGGAAAATACCCCGCAAAACGTTACTATTGCCGGTTTGATCACCTCGCTGAACCGTAAAACCACTAAGAACGGTAACTTGTGGGCTATCGCCACAGTTGAGGATCTGGGTGGGTCAATCGAAGTCATGTTCTTCCCCCAGACCTACCAGACAGTGTCTACAATGCTGGCTCCAGACACAGTGGTTACGGTGCGCGGCAAGGTTAACCGTCGCGACGGCGAAACCAGTATCTACGCCCAAGAGATGACACTGCCCGATGTGTCTTCTGCAACCCATGAAGCAGTAACTATCACTGTGCCTGCCTCACGCTGCACCACTGCCCTGGTGGAGCAGTTGCGTGAGGTGCTAGAGCGTCACGCTGGTCCTTCTAATGTGCGCATGACACTAACCAGTCCAGGCCGTGAGGTGCGTACCCAGCTTGATGAGCGCTGGCGCGTTAGCCCCACAACTGCCCTGTTTAGCGACCTTAAAGCTATCCTAGGGCCCAACTGTCTAAATCACTGAGCATAGGAGTTAAGGTGGAACTGGAAATTATCCCGGTTACCGGCCAGATTAAATTAGGTCAGTTTCTTAAACTAGCTAATCTGGTTGAAGATGGTGCCAATGCCACAATCGCTATTCAAAGCGGGGATGTAAAAGTAAACGGCGAGGTAGAGACGCGTCGTGGGCACCGTTTAAACGCTGGCGATAAGGTATTGGTGGACCTTCCTACTGGAGTTGTGGGGGCCCAGGTCGGCTAAAATTTAATGGTGACTAGCCAAGACCCCAAACAATTCCAAGATCCTCCGCTAGATGCAGATCGCTTAATGGCGCAATCTAATGTGGTGCTGCGACTGGGCTCAATGATGCTCACTTGCGGCGCTGGCGCCTACCGCGTTAAGTCTGCTATGGCCCGGGCTGCTGCAGCTGTGGGCCTAGACCGCCATGAGGCGCAGGTAACCATGAATGAAATCGTGGCCAGCGCTTTTGTAGGTAAAGAAAGGTTCCGCACGGTTGCTGTAGAGCAGCGGCGCGTAGGCGTAAACGTAGACAAGCTTGAGCGTCTACGTACCGTGGTAGAAAACCTTGAAGCCCATGAGCGGGTTGAGGATCTAAATGCCAAGCTAGATGAAGTAGCTAGCGTTAAACCCCTATATGGGGCCTTCGCTAATGCGGCAGCCTCGGGTGTGGCCTGTGCAGGTTTCTGTTTCCTAAATAAGGGTGGCCTCTATGAGTGCCTGGGTGTACTGATTGCAGCATTCTTGGGTCAGGCGCTGCGCCGCTTCCTGCTGCACCGTGGCTGGCAGCATTTTGTGACCTGGTTGCTGTGTGGCCTGCTGGGCTCTGGCACCTATATGGCGGTGCTGGCTGGCATGGATCTAGCGGGCATTACTGACAACACCCACCAGGCCGGGGTTATCTCTGCGATTTTGTTCCTGATCCCCGGTTTCCCAATGGTTACTGCCATGCTGGATATGATTCGCCAAGACTTTTTGTCGGCGCTTACCAGGATGTCCTACGTGATTATGGTGATGGCTGCCGCTGGTATTGCCGTGTGGGTTACCAGCTACGTGGCAAACTGGCCGGTGGATGGTCCCAAGCCGGCTGGACCCACCGGGATCACGCTTTACTCACTAGATCTACTGTGCTCTTTTGTGGCTGCCTATGGCTTCGCCATGCTGTTTAACGCCCCTGCGCGAGCTGCCCTAGTCAGTGCGATTACCGGAGCTGTGGCTAACACTGGCCGTATTATTTTGATTAACGAAGCTGGCTTGCCCTGGCACCTGGCAGTGGGCCTGGCTGCCTTGGTAATTGGCTTGATGGCGCAGCTGTTTGTTTCCTCTGCTTCGCTTTCGCGTGTGGCTTTGTCGGTGCCGGCAGTAGTGATCATGATTCCGGGTGTGCCTTTCTACCGGGCTCTGAGTGCAATTAACGATCACACCATTGACACCTCAGTGGCTGTATCTACCGCCTTTGGCAACATTGCTGAGGTGGTTCTAGTTATTACCGCTATTGGTGCTGGTTTGGCATTGGCGCGTGTAATCACTGACCGCAACTGGCGTCACGACTTTTCCACTTCAGCGCTACCTGACCTACATTAGGTCTGTATAGATGGAAAATCGGGGAGGCAATGCCTCCCCGATTTTCTTGTCTGCAGTTACAGGCTGTTACAGGCCACCCATGATTTGGGCGATGAAGATCTTGGACACCATAGCCACCGGGTAGACCATGGCATAACCCAGGGCCACGCGCGGGTCCATACCAGTGCGGTCATTTGCGAAGGCCAGTACAGCAGGCTGAGTCTGGGCGCCAGCGAGCAAACCAGATAGGCGCGTGCCACCCATCTTGACTAGCCAGCGCATACTTGCATACAGGCCAGCTCCCACAATAGTGGTTACCACGATGCCGACAATCAGGATGTTAATCCAGCTACCGCTGGTGAAAGCCACACCAATCTGAGTACCGGCCTTAGTGCCAGCCTGGGCCAGGAAGATTAGCAGACCAAGCTCGGCCAGTACCTGTGTGGTTGTAGCCGGTAGAGAGGTAACCATCTTGCCGATACGGCCTAGGCGACCAAAGATAAGACCAACAATTAGTGTGCCGGCAGCTGAACCAATCGAGAAGGTAGCGCCGGTAGGGGTTAAGAACTTGTACTCACCGATGAAGATACCCAATGCCATACCCAGGCCCAGAGCCACGGGGGAGAGAGAGGATAGGCCGCGTGCAGAGTCACCAAAGTACTTGGTGACTTCAGCTAGACGGTGAGTGGGGGCTACTACACGCAGACGGTCACCCATCTGTAGCACCAGACGCGGGTCAGCCATCAGGTCTACGTCACCCCGACGTACACGTGATACTGAGGCGTCAAAGCGGTGATCAAGGTCAACCTCAGCCAGGGTGCGTCCAGCCAGCTTGGAGTTAGACACAGTGATGCGACGGAAGTCCAGGTAGCGGCGGTCAGCAATAAGTGAGTGTGAAGAGTGGTGGCCTAGTAGATCCTGAGCAGCTTTAACCTTGTCTTCAGTACCAACTACTGTCAGTAGGTCATCATGGTAGACGCGGTCAGTTAGATGGGGGGTCTTAATAGGCTTGTCTTCACCGCGAGCCAGACGGGAGAAGCGCAGGTCACCGCCGGCGTCGAGATCTTTAAGAATCTTGGCCAGGGTGAGGTTATCGTTGCGCTCAACGCGGATGGTGGCGTTAATAATGGGGGTGGGAGCATCAGTGTCCTTGGCGCGGTAGCGTAGGGCTAGCGAGGCAAAGAACAGCATGCCGATAACACCAAATAGGTAGGCCACCGCATAACCCACGGTTGCGGTAGCTGTGCCATCTGGGTCACCGGCAGTTTGGGCAGCGCTGCCCGCAGCCGCCAGGGCCGGGGTGTTAGTGATGGCCCCCGCCCAGGTACCGGCAATAAGTGCAGAGTTCATCCCGAAGGCACGGCCTAAAGCTTGGGCGGCGCCAGCGGAAACAATAAATACACCCAGCATGGCTAGTAGCGGGCCAGCTGCAGTTTTAATTACCTGGAAGAAACCAGGGCCAGAAGAAACACCAATTGAGAAGGTGAAGATAGCTAGGCCTAGCGTGCCCAGCAGTTGTGGTAGTTTTAGATCAACACCTAGGAAGTCAGCGTATGCGCCTAGTGCAATACCTGCGAACAGCACAGCAGCTGCACCCAGGCTAATACCTTTAATCTTTATGTGTCCCACCAGCATGCCAACGCCGATGAGTAGGAACAGCACCAAGACCGGGTTTTTGGCTAGATGCTCCATTATCTCGTGCAAGGCCTAGTCTCCTTTGAATATAAGCGTTTGGCGACAAAACCTTGTCGCTAGAGCCAACCTTCACGTTACAACGTAGCTGTACTGGGACCTCAGGGCATAGGTCCCGTTCGTCGGACAAGAATGTCATGTCAAATACAGTGTAGCGCAGTGCTGTTTATCTTGCATTGTAAGACGTGAACTTAAAATCTGAGACGTTCTTGTTTGCTTTAAAACTTGGCACTAGTCTTGCTTAGGCTTAGCTACGCGGGAAAATAAAAGGAGGGCTACAAGCATGACCGTCATGACCGGTGCACAAGCTTTAGTGCGCGCCCTGGAGGAATTAGGGGTAACGGATGTGTTTGGGATGCCTGGAGGCGCCATCCTACCTTTCTATGATCCGTTGTATGCATCGACAAAAATCCGTCACATTCTAGTGCGCCACGAGCAAGGTGGTGGGCACGCAGCTGAAGGTTATGCCATGAGCACTGGCAAGACGGGTGTATGCATTGCAACCTCCGGCCCTGGTGCTACCAACCTGATTACTGCTCTAGGTGACGCCATGATGGACTCAGTTCCGCTAGTGGCCATCACTGGACAGGTAGGTTCCACCTCGATTGGCACCGACGCCTTCCAGGAAGCCGACATTGTGGGTGCCACCATGCCCGTGGCTAAGCATTCCTTCCTGGTAACTCGTGCTCAAGACATTCCCCAGCGTATTGCTGAGGCTTACCACCTAGCTAGCACTGGCCGCCCCGGCCCGGTACTAGTTGACGTCACCAAAGACGCCCAGGTGGGTGAAGTTGACTTCCGCTGGCCGGTAGAGCTGGATTTGCCTGGCTACAGCATTCCTACTCGGGGGCGCGAAGCTAAATTCAGCTGCGCTGCCGACATGATCTTTGCAGCTTCCAAGCCGGTTATTTACGCCGGTGGTGGCATCACCAGGGCCGGCGCGTCTGAGGCACTTAAAGCCTTGCTCGACGTCGCCCCCATCCCGACCGTAACCACCCTAAATGCGCTCGATGCGTTACCGGCCACCCACCCGCTAAACCTGGGTATGCCCGGTATGCACGGCACTGTGGCGGCAGTAGGGGCCCTGCAGCAAAGCGACCTAATTATTGCCCTGGGGGCACGCTTCGATGACCGCGTAACTGGCAAGCTGGACTGCTTTGCCCCCCGCGCCCGCGTCATTCACATCGACGTCGACCCGGCTGAAATCGGTAAGATCCGCGCCGCTGACCTAGGCATTGTGGCAGACCTCAAATACGCTCTGCCGCAGCTAACCGAGGCTATCGCTGAGCTAAGCGCCCAGGTGGGGGAGAAGCCGGAATATGACAGCTGGACTAACTACACCGACTCGCTGCGCCGTCGTTACCCCGTTGGCTGGGCTCAGCCTGAAGACGGCAAGCTTTCACCCCAGGAAGTAATCACCAAGATCGGCCGCTCTATTGCCGACGACGCCATAGTGGTCACCGGTGTGGGCCAGCACCAGATGTGGTCAGCTAACCTGATCGATCACCGCCATGCACGTTCCTGGCTATCTTCAGCCGGTAGCGGCACCATGGGTTACGGTATTCCTGCTGCCATGGGTGCCAAGGTGGGTGCGCCCGAGCGTGACGTGTGGCTAATCGACGGCGACGGCTGCTTCCAGATGACCAACCAGGAGCTAGCTACTTGCTCATTGGAAGGCATCGCTATCAAGGTAGCCATCATTAACAACTCGTCACTAGGCATGGTGCGTCAGTGGCAGACGCTGTTCTATGGCGGACGCTACTCCAACACTTCACTGCACACCGGCGACGAGATTCGCATCCCTGACTTCGTGACCCTAGCTCAAGCCTATGGGGTAGTGGGCTTGCGCTGTGAGCGGCCCGAGGATATTGAAGACGTTATCGCTCAAGCAAACGCCATCACTGACCGTCCGGTAGTAATCGACTTTGTGTGCTCGCCTGACGCTCAGGTTTGGCCTATGGTTGCGCCAGGTAGCGACAACAGCGACATTGAATATGCCAAGGGCCTACGCCCGGTTTGGGATGAGGAGTAATACATGAGCACCACGAAACACACCCTTTCCGTGCTAGTTGAGAACAAGCCTGGCGTGCTTACCCGCGTGTCAGCGCTGTTTGCCCGGCGAGGATTTAACATTCACTCTTTGGCGGTAGGTCCCACTGAGCATCCTCAGATCTCACGTATCACCGTAATTGCCAATGCTGATGACACTGCCATGGATCAGGTGGTTAAGCAGCTTAATAAGTTAGTGAATGTGCTCAAAATCGTTGAACTAGATCAGGCAGACTCTGTTCAACGAGAACTACTACTAATTAAAGTCTTGGCTAACGATGCTTCACGTACTGCGGTACTACAGATCGTTGACCTATTTAGGGCCCACGTCGTAGACGTGCACCCAGACTCAGTAGTGATCGAAATGGTTGGCTCTGAGTCAAAAGTCCAGGCTCTGCTCAACTCCCTGCGCCCTTACGGCGTGAGTGAGATCGTTCAGTCTGGCACCGTAGCTATTAGTCGCGGTTCCCAGTCCATTACCGAAGAACTCAAAGAAAAGTGAGAGGCCACTATGGCGCAGCTATTCCATGATGCAGACGCAGACCTGTCGGTTATCCAGTCCAAGAAGGTAGCCGTAATCGGTTACGGTTCCCAGGGTCACGCTCACGCGCTGAACCTACGTGACAGCGGCGTTGAGGTAGTTGTGGGTCTACGTGAAGGCTCTTCCTCTATCGCCAAGGCGCAGGAAGCCGGCCTGAGCGTTAAGCCCATTGCTGAGGCCGTGGCTTGGGCCGACGTCGTCACTGTGCTAGCCCCCGACCAGGTGCAGGCTGCCCTGTACGAGGCTGAAATTGCCCCCAATATCAAGCCCGGCGCAGCCCTGCTGTTCAGCCACGGCTTCAACATCCACTTCGGCTACATCAAGCCCAGCGCCGACATCGACGTGGTTATGGTTGCCCCCAAGGGCCCGGGCCACACCGTACGTCGTGAGTTCGAGGCTGGCCGTGGCGTGCCGGTACTGGTTTGCGTTGAGCAGGACGCCACCGGCCAGGCTTGGCCGCTAGTGCTTTCCTATGCCAAGGCCATTGGTGGTACCCGTGCCGGTGCCATCAAGACCACCTTCCGTGAGGAGACCGAAACTGACCTATTCGGTGAGCAGACCGTGCTTTGCGGTGGTATCTCCAAGCTGATCCAGTACGGTTTCGAAACCCTGGTTGAGGCCGGCTACCAGCCCGAGATGGCCTACTTTGAGGTCTGCCATGAGATGAAGCTGATCGTCGATCTCTGCTATGAGGGCGGCATGACGAAGATGCGTCAGTCCTGCTCCGACACGGCTGAGTATGGCGACTACATGATCGGACCGCGCATCATCACGGAAGAAACGAAGAAGGAAATGAAGAAGGTTCTGAAGGAGATTCAGGACGGCACGTTCGCGCGCAACTGGCTTCTCGAGAACCGTGCTGCCGGCCGTGCGAACTTCCTCGCACAGCGTCGTCTCCACAAGGAGCATCAGATCGAGCAGGTCGGTGCACAGCTGCGCAATATGATGCCGTGGCTGCGTGACAAGAAAGAGCTCAATTTCTAAACGATACACGTATTTTATGAAAAAGAAGTCTTTCCGCGCGGAGAGACTTCTTTTTTCAAAGGAGCACTTTTCCTGCCTGTTCCACGCGAATCCTTCGTCATGCAAGTAACTGGGATTCGCTTAGGCATACGGCAGGGAATGATTGCCATATCGTAATTTCAGGAGGGCTATATGGGCATGAACATGAGCGAGAAGATTCTCGCACGCCATGCGGGGCTTGACCATGTGGAGCCGGGGCAGCTGGTTGTCTGCCAGCTCGACATGGTGCTCGCAAACGATGTGACGGGTCCCCCGTCCATCAAGGAGTTTGAAAAGACGGGACGTCCTGTCTTTGATCGGATGAAGATCGCGCTGATTCCCGACCATTTTCAGCCGGCGAAGGACATCAAGTCCGCCGAGCTGGCGAAGATCATGCGCGATTTTGCGCGCAAACATGACATCCTGCACTACTACGAGCAGGGGCGCATGGGGATTGAGCACGTTATCCTGCCCGAGCGCGGCATCGTTGGGCCGGGCATGCTCACGATCGGCGCGGACTCGCACACCTGTACCTACGGTGCGGTGAACGGGTTCTCGACGGGCGTCGGTACGACGGATCTCGCGGTCGGGATGGCAACGGGCGAGGCATGGTTCAAGGTACCCGAGGCGATCAATGTCCACCTGACGGGGAAGAAGCCGCAGGACATCAGCGGCAAGGATGTCATCCTCACGCTCATCGGCATGATCGGCGTGGATGGTGCGCTCTACAAGAGCCTTGAGTTCACGGGCGAGGGGGTGGCGTCGCTCTCCATGACCGACCGCCTGACGATTGCCAATATGGCGATCGAGGCGGGGGCGAAGAACGGCATTTTCCCGTATGACGATGTATGCAGGGCGTACGTCGAGGGACGCATGACAAAGCCGTTCGAGCCCGTGGCTGCCGATGCTGATGCACGCTATGCGCAGACGGTGGAGATCGACCTCAGCGCACTGCGTCCCGTCGTCTCGTTCCCGCATCTGCCCGAAAATACGAAGCGCGTCATGGATATTGCGTCGCCCATTGCCATCGATCAGGTCGTGATCGGGTCGTGCACGAACGGACGCCTTGAGGATATGGAGATTGCAGCGTCGATTCTGAAGGGGCACAAGGTACATGAGCGCGTGCGCTGCATCGTGATTCCGGGCTCGCCGTATGTCTATGAGGAGTCGATGAAGCGCGGCTATCTGGCGATCTTCATGGAGGCGGGGGCGGCGATCTCGACGCCGACCTGCGGCCCATGTCTCGGCGGCTATATGGGGATCCTCGCGGCGGGCGAGCGCTGCGTCTCGACGACGAACCGCAATTTCCGCGGGCGCATGGGTCATGTGGACAGCGAGGTCTATCTCGCGGGGCCGCACGTCGCGGCGGCGAGTGCAATACTGGGGCGGATTGCCGCTCCCGAGGAGGTGGCGTGATGTTCGAGGGCAAGGTCTGGCGCTACGGCGATAACATCGATACGGATGTCATCATCCCTGCACGCTATCTCAACACATTCGAGCCGAAGGCGCTCGCGGCACACTGCATGGAGGACATCGACACGACGTTCGCGGGCAGTGTTCAGCAGGGCGACATCATGGTCGGCGGAAAGAATTTCGGCTGCGGCTCCTCGCGTGAGCATGCCCCGATTGCCATTGCGGCATCGGGCATTCCCGTCGTGGTCGCGGCGAGCTTTGCGCGCATCTTTTACCGCAAC
>ERZ773018.17-NODE-17-length-130163-cov-7.281535_pt1 | contig 130163 bp, 141 predicted proteins | sample MGYA00580840_ERZ773018 | MGnify/ENA primary metagenome ERZ773018 (study PRJEB29015, sample SAMEA2738125) | human oral metagenome | biome: human oral; feature: human-associated habitat; material: saliva | place: China | collected 2256 ... | reverse complement strand
GGACTTAAAATCCTGCGAAACTTATACTTTCGTACCGGTTCGATTCCGGTCTTCGACACCACATAGCGTATCTAAAAAAAATATCTATACCCATCGTCATTATGACAGTTGATTGTGTTGAGAGAAGTCCTCATGGTGGGGTTTCATGGGGATATAGCTCAATGGTAGAGCAACCGGCTGTTAACCGGTAGGTTGTAGGTTCAAATCCTATTGTCCCCTCCAATTTTGCGAAGGAAACGAATTTCCGTCGCACAGCTTTAATATCGCAGATTAGAGTAATGGTAACTCGTTGGACTCATTATCCAAAGTTAGAGGTTCGACTCCTCTATCTGCAACCAATTAAAATATATCGGTGTAGTTCAGTTGGTAGAACACTTGACTTTTAATCAAGGAGTCATGGGTTCGAGTCCCATCATCGATACCAATAGCAATAAATGAGAGAGGGAGAAAATATGACGATAGCAGACAGTAATTTGAAATGGCTATGCTCAAGGATACTGCATGAGGGTAGTTCAACGGAAGGTGAAAAAGTTAGACCTAAGTATGCTGATGGAACACCATCTCATACCCTATTTATAAATCAAGTATATGAATCATTTGACCTATCTAAAGGAGAATTGCCAATAGTAACGCTTAGACAGACAGCGTGGAAATCTGGTATCAAGGAAATTCTATGGATTTACCAAGACCAAAGCAATGACTTAGACCTACTTAGAGATAAGTATGGTATTACTTGGTGGGATGACTGGGATATCGGAAATAGAACTATCGGTCAGAGATATGGAGCAACAGTCAAGAGATATGACCTTATGAATAAACTTCTTGAGGGGCTTATAAATGAGCCATATGGTAGAAGACATATAATTAACCTATACCAGTACCAAGATTTTAAGGAAACAGCAGGACTATTCCCCTGTGCAATGGAAACACAATGGTCTGTTAGAGATGGTTATTTAGATATGACTCTTATACAGAGGTCATCAGACTTGTTAGTAGCAAATGCAATAAACAAAATTCAGTATGTGGCATTACAGATGATGGTAGCAAGGCATGTTGGTTTAAAGCCAGGAACATTCTGTCATTATGTGAATAATGCTCATATATATGATAGACATATACCACAAGCAAGAGAGATAATAGCTAGAGAACCTCAACCAGATGGGGCTAAGATTAAGTTAGTCTTAAATCCAGAAAAGACTAACTTCTATGATTTCACTATAGATGACTTTACTTTAGAGAATTACAATCCAGTACAACCTAACTTAAAGTTTGAGTTGGCGATATAGGTGACTTATGATAGCAAACATTTACATGATAGCAGCTATTACTAGCAAGTCAAGAGCAATAGGATATAAAGGAGATTTAATCTACCACCTAAAAGATGACCTTAAATATTTTAAGGAAACAACACTAGGACACGCCATTGTTTGTGGGAGAAAAACATATTTGAGTTTACCAAAAAGACCTCTACCAGAAAGAACAAACATAGTTCTCACTAGAGGGGATTGTGAATTTGATGGGGCTTTAATACTTCATTCTAAAAAAGAAGTGATTGAGTATGCTCTATCTCACCCAGATGAGAAGATATTCATTTGTGGTGGGGATAATATTTATAGACAGTTTATGGATGTTGCTAGTAAGTTATACATTACGGAAATAGATGAAAATAAAACAATTGAAGCTGATAGCTTCTTCCCTAAGATAGATTCTTCTATTTGGGGAGTAAAATTAAGTTCCAATTACCTAATATCTGATGAGGGTACTAGATATAGGTTCTTGGTTTATGAGAGAATTAATTAAGGAGAGAGAAAAATTATGGCAAAGAAAACAATTAAATCATCAACAGCCAAGGGAAGGCTAGAAAGAATTGGAGAAGAACTAATATTTCAGGAACTAGATAAGAATGGAAACATAATCAATGAGATTTCTGTTATAGATTTCGTAGACGATTACATAGGAGAATATGGCGTTTCTATGACAATTGGTTTTGATAAAGAGTTCTAATCAAACCAAGATAACAAGTAATATACAATATATTTTGAGGGTGGTAGTTAAATCTATCGCCCTCTTTAGTTATGAGAAAAAATTATGGGAGAAGAATTTATGGAGAAAAAAGAGATTATAAATCTCATGCTTGGAAAACTCAATAGAGAGAGGTCTGAATCATGGGAAGACATATCAAAGACTACTGGTCTTAATTTTGCACCAGACCACCTAAGAAAGATGTCATACGGGGTCAAATTGTATGATGAGTACCTTGAAGAAGAAGGTAGAAAACATAGGCAAGGAAAAGATGTAGAAGATATTGAAGAAAAACTTTTAGAGTTAAAGAAAACTAGAAAGCAAATACAAGATGAAAGAACCTTAGCCAATAAACAGATTAGGGCTTTAGCAAGGGTCGAAGATTTTGTCAATATAATGAGAGATGAGTTAGAACTTCTGGCTTATGAAAAGCCTTTAGAAATAACTAAATCGACAGATATAAAAGAAAATGAGAACGTAGGTATCTTGCTGCTATCTGATATACATTATGGTATAGGCATTGACTCACCTATAAATAAATATAACCCAGATATAGCTAGAGAAAGAATGAATCAGGTGATAAATGATGTTGTGAGATATTGTAATCTACACAAAATCAACCACTTGTATATTTTTGAATTAGGAGATACAATATCGGGGCATATACATAACAATCTAAGGCTAGAGAACAGAATTAATGTAGCAGGACAGGTCATAGGGGCTTCTGAAATGCTATCCACTACTCTATTTGAGCTAGCTAAGAAAATAGACAAGATAACCTTTACTATGGTAGAGGGTAATCACGATAGAATGTTACCTAAGAAAGACGACAACTTAAATGAAGATAGTTTCTCTGCATTAGTGCAAGAGTTAATCATACAAAGAACTAAGAATATAACGAACCTAACTATAATTCCAGCAGTTGGGCAAACGCTTTCCCCAGTAACTATAAAGGGTTACACTTGCGTTGGAGTTCATGGAGATAAAGATAAACCTCAAACAGTAGTTGAAGGTCTAACAGCTTTAACTGGCAATGTTCCAGATTATGTGTTTATGGGACATTTTCACAATGCTAATGAGTTTACTGTAAACCAATCAGAAGTTTTGGTTAATGGGTCGTTTAGCGGTACTGATGAGTATGCTTATAACATCAGGAAGAACTCAAAGCCTATTCAGAAGTTCTTAGTCTTTAACGAAGATGGAAGATTGTGTACTTATAATATAAATCTTATGAATAAATCTAATTAATATAAATGTTGGGCTTATGCCCTTCATCCTAAGAGTATCAAGGTTTGGTGCTTTTAGGATGCTATCCAAGCTCTGTTTGGGTAGTTACATAATTTTTTCTCCCCTATGTGATGATGGGGAGTTTCCACTCCCCTATTTACATAGAAAGGAATAATACCGTTAAGAATAACCTATAAAAAATATAAATATGTGTTGGCTTTTATAGTCTTTAAAGAATTGATTGAAGGAGAAAGTGAAAAAGAATGATAAAGTCAATAAAAGTGAGATTGAACCCAAATAACAAACAACTCACTAAGTTGTTTCAATATGCTGGTTGTGCAAGATTTGCTTACAATTGGGCTATTGCAAGAGAACAAGAGAATTATAAACAGGGAAATAAATTCTTATCAGATAGTGAGTTACGAAGAGAATTTACGCAGCTAAAGAAACTACAAGAATACAAATGGTTAAATGAAGTAAGTAATAATGTAGCAAAACAAGCAATTAAAGATGCTTGCAACACCTATAAGAGATTTTTTAAAAGGTGTTGCAAGCATCCTAAGCTTAAGAGTAAGAAACACTCTACTCCATCTTTCTATCAAGACAATATTGTGATTCGGTTTACAGATACTCATGTAAAAGTCGAAGGATTTTCAATGAGTAAAAAGCGGAACAAGCAAAAATTGAATTGGATTAAACTTTGTGAAAAAGGAAGAATACCAACTGGTTGCAAATACGTGAATCCCCGCTTTACTTATGACGGACTATATTGGTATGTATCTGTTGGAATTGAAGTGGATGATAATGCTACCCCTCTATCAGATGAAGGCATTGGAATTGATTTAGGTATCAAAGATTTAGCGATTTGTTCTGACAAAAATGTTTATCAAAACATCAATAAAACACAAAAAGTAAAGAAGTTAGAAAAAAGAAAACGTAGGTTACAGCGTTCCATATCAAGAAGATATGAGAAAAATAAGAAGGGAGTAAGTTACTGCAAAACAAGTAACATTATAAAAAGAGAAAAAGAGCTTTTAAAGATAGTAAAACGATTAACAAATATTCGTCAAAATCACATACATCAAACAACATCTGAAATTGTAAAACGAAAACCAAGTTTTATCTGCATAGAAGATTTGAATGTAAGTGGAATGATGAAGAATAGACATTTATCTAAGGTAATACAACAACAAGGGTTTTATGAATTTAGGAGGCAGATTGAATATAAGGCTAAATTGAACAATGTTCCAGTAATTATAGCTGATAGATTTTTTCCCAGTTCTAAATTATGTAGTTGTTGTGGGAATATTAAGAAAGATTTGAAACTATCAGATAGAATCTATAAATGTGAATGTGGAAACATTATAGATAGAGATTTTCAAGCAAGTTTAAATCTAAAAATATATGGAGAAAATGTTTTACAGCAACAATCTGTAGCATAACACTATCAAGTTATTACAGATATGTACCGAACGTTAATCGGGAATTTACGCCTATGGAGAGTACAAGAACTTGTGAGTAGTATCTGGATTTATTCAGTATGAAAGCATACTCGTTGAAGTAGGAATGAAACATAAAAGTTTGTGACTTTTTGTAAGTTTTCAGTAACGGAAGTGAGAAGATGAAACAACAATCAAGAGATAAGATAAATCCAGACTATTCCTCAATCACAAGATGTGGTGCTTGCAAGGAAGATAAGATAATGGCTGAATTTTACTGGACTAACAATAGCCTTTACAATTCAGACGGATACTTCCCTATTTGCAAGACTTGTCTAATCAGTAGATATAGGGAATTAATAGTCATGTATGAAGGAGATTATATCCTTGCATTAATGCACTTATGTTTGAATTTCGACTTTCCGTTCTATATAGACCTTGCTAGAGAGATAATTTCTAGTAAAGACCCAGACTTAACATTGCAAAATTATATGGATGGAATAATGAATAAGGTCGGAAGAAAGGGAGCATTTTCTAACAAAAAAGACACAGTTGAGTCCATAACTAAGCTTATGGAAAGAGGTGGTCTTATGAGTGCAGGAATTGATGATGAAATAAGTAAATTCAAAGTTACAAAAGATGTTATAAAAAGATGGGGAGAAAAATATGATAAGGCTGATTTATACTTTTTGGAAAATCAGTACAATGAATTATTAGATACTTTCTCTGGAACTACTCCTATAGAGAAAAACCTTTATATGCATTACTCTTTAAATGAGTTAGCTATAAGGAAGGCAAGGGAAGCTGGAGACCAAAAGACAGTAAATGATATTACCAACATCCAGCAAAAGATTATGAATGACGCTAAACTAAAACCAACACAGGATAATTCTGCTCAATCAGATGAGGTATTGGTTGGAATGTTTATCAAGGGCATTACTGAAAATGCCCCACTTATTACCAAAGATAGCAAATGGGTGGATACAGATGGCATTGGAGAATTAGTGCAAAAAGAGATGATTTCTACTATGTACAAATCTTTAGGAGTGTTGAAGTAATGGCTAAGAACAAACAAGAGTGGAATTTCCATTCTAAAACAAAAAAAAGAAGAACTATTCCCTCTAACAAAGAAACAGCCTATAGAAAATCTCTTAAAGAGTGGGTGATGTTTTGGAGAGAAAACCCTCACAGGTTCGCTCAAGATTATCTAGGAATCAGACTAAGATGGTTTCAAGAAATGATTATTTATGAGTTTGACAAGAACACTAATAGCGTTTTTATTGGAACAAGAGGGGTTGGAAAATCTTTCTTAACAGCGGTATTCGCCTGTTGTATGGCTATCCTCTACCCTAACTCAAATATAGTTATAGTTTGTGCCACAAAGAGTCAGGCTATGGAACTAATAAATACTAAGATTGAAAAAGAATTATGTGGCATGTCTGTAATGCTTAGAAAAGAAATTAAGGAATTTAAATCGCCACAAGAAGAAAAGGTAGTTTTTTTTAAAAATGGTTCTACAATTTTAGCAACTAACGCAAGTGCGAATCGTAGAGGTAAGAGAGCTACTATACTTATAGTAGATGAAGCAGTCCAGGTTGAAAAGTTAATACTTGAAAAGGTTTGTATTCCATTCTTGAATAATACACCTCAATATAGTTATAGGAAAAATCTTAAGTGGAGTACCTATTCAGAATATGAGAATAAGACAATTTATCTGACATCTGCCTGGTTAAAAGCTCATTATTTTTATCAAGATTATTTTTGCAAGAATATTAAAGATATGATTAATGGAAAACCCTCATTCGTTATAAGTGTGCCAGTTGCCACCTCATTACGAGAAGGATTCATGAGCGAAGCAAGAGTTGAGGATTTAAGAGAGACAATGGATGCTGTAAGTTTTCTTATGGAAACAGAAGCAGTATTCTTTGGAGAAAATTCTAATGCTTTCTTTAAGCTTGATGAAATAGATAAGTGTAGAAGAATTACAGACGCATTTTACCCCCCAGACTCTACTCAATGGGTGGCAGAAAAAGATAAGAAGGTAAAATCTTGGGAAATTCCTAGAGTTAAGGATGAGATAAGAGTCTTATCAGCCGATATAGCTCTACAAGCAGGTAAAATCAATGACAACTCTATTTACAGTCTTGTTAGGCTTATACCTAACGGAAAGACATGGAAGAAAGAGTTGGTTTGTATGGAATCATATAATGGACTTCAAGCAGAGTTTCAGGCGTTAAGACTTAAACAGCTATTCTATGACTTTGGCTGCGACAGAATGATTATAGATGCTCATGGTGTTGGTATGACGGTATTTAATGAGTTAACAAAAGAAATTTATGACAATGAAAGAGGAATAACCTATCCAGCATGGACTTCGTATAATAGAGATGGCGATTGTGATTTTGGAGAATTAGATGACGATGGTGCCATAGCTTTAATGTATGCTATGAAGGCTTCTTTAGACTCAAATCACGAGATGGCAATTAAGCTAAAATCAGATTTTTTAAGTGAGAAATTCTTATTGCCAGACAATGAGATAAATATAAAAGAGTTACTTGGTAAGACCATAGGGTTAGCTTCTCTATCTGGAGAAGAACAAGCAAAACTCTTATTACCATTCACTCAAACTACTCTACTTGTTGGGGAGTTAGTAAATCTTGATTATGATGTACTGAATGGTAAGATTAAGATTAAAGAAAAGAATACAGCAAGAAAAGATAGATATTCGAGCGTTGCATACGCTAATTATCTATGTGAACAAATTATAGAGGAAAAAAGGAAATCAGAGAAAAAAGTAGATGAATTTATCTTTTTCTGTTAGAAAGGAAGTGAGTAAATGGAAGATAAAGAGATAACTAAGACCGAAGATAAGGAAACTGTAGATAGGTCTATATCAGATGAGCATATAATGTTTGCCTCAAGAGTTATGGATTCTGCTGGAATAAGAAGTATTGAAAAAGCAAATAAGTCTTATTATAGACCATCAAATATTACTCCAGCACAGTTAAGTAGATTATTAAATAACCCATCTTCAAATGTAGACGCATTGCAAGATGTTTCTGTAAAGATGACTCAACTTAATGGTATGCTAAAAGAGTTTATAAACTACAAGTCCCTTATCCTGACACAAGACCATTATATCTACCCTACTGACAGCTTTAAATATAAAGATAAAGATTCTATATGGAAAGACGAGTTAAAGGTCGCTCAATACTTAGAAAGATATGGAATAAAGACTTTAAATAGATGGCTAACTAAAAGGCTACTGCAAAATGGTGAGGTGTACATCTACAAGAGAGAAACTAGAGATGGTATTTTGATACAAGAGATACCACAAAAGATATGTAAGATGTTGGTTTTAGATGAGTTTGGTATCTTTAGATATGGTGTTGATGTATCAAAGATAACAGATGATAAAATAGATTACTTCCCAGAAGAAATAATTAATGCAAGACAAAGATTCCAAACAACAAGTGACAAGAAACAATTAAATGATTTTGTTGACAATTACTATATAGTTGGTGATAGTGGAGCTGGCTTTCAGTTAAATCAATGGGAAAGCAAAGGACTGCCTTATTATATCCACTTGTTTGCAGGATTAATGAACCTTGCAGATGCAGAAGCCTTAGATAACTTGAACAATAAGTTGGACAATTACAAATTACTACATCAGGAAATCACAAAAGATAAAGATGGAAAAATGGTAATGGATAAAGATGTTGTCTACACCTATCATCAGTCAATTAAGAGTGTTTTGCCAGAGGGTATTGCTGTTGTATCTACTCCTATGGACTTAAAGTCTATCCCATTGGGAGATAACAAGCTAAAGACCTATGAGCACTCAAATAATATAAAGAAGGCTGTATATGACAATGCAGGTATTTCAGATGACTTATTTAATGGTAACTCTAAGACCAATGAATCTACTATCCTAAGCTCTATCATAGATACACTTGTTCCTATTGAAATACAGGGGCTTTTGGAAAAATGGTTTAATTATGAGCTTAGACAAAAGTTTAAAAAAGGTGGTTGGAGAGTCAAATTCATTGAAACTTCCTACTACAATAAGCAAAAAGCCATACAGACAGAAAGAGAAAATCTTGCTGTTTATGGTTCTAAAAAGAAATACTTAGCAACACAAGGATTTAGTCCATTGGAATCTCTTAATATTCTGTATAGTGAATCATTACTTGATTTAGAAGAATATATGAGTCCAATGTTAACATCACATACAATTAGTAGTGGTGGCAGACCTTCAAATTCTGATAATCCTAGTTCTACCTCTATAAGTGAGCAAGGAGATTAGGAGGGAGTTAAATGAAAATGTATGTAATATCTGAAAATCGTGAGGAAATGATAAAAGCTGGATACAAGGAATTAATCAAGTATCCACAAGAAAAAAGAAAAACACTATATTTATTTTTAAATTTAGGAAAATACAACGAGCTTTCAGAAGAAACAAAAAAGAAATTAGTTTATACTAACAAGCTATTCCTGTAGGGTTATCCCCTACTTTTTTTTTATATTCAAAAACAATAATAAATTGGAGGTGCAGAGATTGAAAAAAAGAGCAAACATGAGTTGTCTATTTTCTCAATCTACAGAGCCAATCAGTTCAAATCTAGTACCTGTAAAGCTAACTTTACTACATGATGACTTGAATAGAAACAGTTCAAGCCTAAGCATGGACGCTATTAAGATGGCAGAACCTAGCTTAAAAAACAAACCAATCTTGGCTTATATAAGAAAAGATGAAAATGGTGAGTATGACTTTGCAGGACATGAAATTGAAATCACTCTTAGTGAAGATGGCGTAAAGACTACATATCTTGAACGACCTGTAGGAATTATCCCTGAATCAACTAAGGTGGAATATATTTCAAAAGATGGCAAGATATATGCCACTTGTACTGGTTATATCTACAAGGATTATTCAAACGAAACACTTGAGTTGATTGAAAAAACTAATGGTAAGTGTGTAAGTGTGGAACTTTCTGTTGAGGATGGACATATTGATATGGACTCAATATTCCACATTACTAAGTTTGATTATCTAGGAGTTACAATCTTATCAGATGATGTAACACCTGGTATGGATGAAAATTGTAGAATTGAACTTTTTGGCAATCTTGAAGATTATCAAGAATTTATAGACAAGGCTAAGAATGATGTATTCTCTTTTGAGCAGGGAGACGAAGAACCTGTTTCTGAACCAACAGAGCCAACTGTAGACCCAGACGAACCTGTGGTTGACCCAGTTGAACCTACTGTTGAGCCAGAAGAACCAAAAGGAGAACCGACTACAGAACCAACCGAACCTACAGTAACTTCGGAAGAACCTGTAGTAGAACCAGATGAACCTGTAACAGACCCAGAGCCAATAGTGAATACAGAGCCAGACTACTCTATTTTCAATGAATTGTTCGATACAGAGATAAAGAGTCTTGATGAGTTAAAAGAAGTCTTTATTTCTACCCTACAAGAAATGAGAAATAAAATAGACTCTCTACAAGAATACAAAAAGGTTAATGAAGTAGCCAAGAGAGAAAATGAGGTTGCAGAATTAATGAGCAGATTCGCTATAGAAGATGAAGCCATTGAAGAATTAAAGGCTAAAGCTCTTAATTTTGAGATTGAGGTTTCTGACCTTGAAAAAGAATTGTATGTAATAGCTGGTAAGAGAGCTATGAGTAAAAAAGATAAGGCAAACTTCTCTTTCAATGGAATTAAGTTGGAAGATGAAAAAAATAAAAACAATAAACAAGAAAATCTTTACAATGGATTGCTAGACGATATTCTTGGTTATAAATAATAAAATTTACGGAGGTAAACAATAATGGCATTAGTAAATATAACAAAAAATCCATTTTCTGAACCAATTTCAGTAAGATTCGCTGAAACTACTGCAACTGAAAATGGAGCGTTTGTTGCAATAACAAAAGATAAGAACGAAAAAGAAAGAGATGTATTTAAGGCTTCTAAGCTTGCTGCAAAAAATCTTGAAATCGCTGTAATCACAGAAACATTCCATCCTTATACTGCTCTTGAAAAGGAAGAAGATATAAAGATAGCTAAAGATGGTGTTTACAGAGCTATACCAGTAAAGCTTGGTGTAGAAATAGCTGTAGCAGAAGCATTTGTCAATGGTGCTGTTGAGGTTGGAGATGCTGTTAAGCCAGTTGCTAACGGACATCAGGTAGAAAAGTCTGCTGATGGAACAGACGCTATTGGTTATGTAATTGGTAAGCCAGTTCTTAATGGGCAGAAGTCTGTTGAGATAAGGTTTATATAATTTAGTGAGGTGATATAGATATGAATACAGATTTAAAGACACTAGCATTAGATATTTATAAGAATAAAGTTAAGACTTTTACTAAAGAAGATGGTACAGTAATAGATGCAAATGACGCTCTAAGACAGTTGTTTGATGCAAAGACTGGTGGAGATAGAAGCTACAGAGCTTTTAATAAGATAAAGGATGAATTTTTTGAAATCCTAGAAGTCCTAATCACAGAAGGTACATCTACTATAAGTAGAGAAGTATTCAAGGATATAATGGTGTTTAAGGATACTGCTTATGGTGAAAAGCCAGAGTTTATAGCTGAAACTCCAGAACTATTTGACGTATCTGTTGTGGCTGCTTCAAATGATAACATCAGAAGGGAAAGAGTGTTCAACAACCATATACCAACAGTTGCTTTCGATTTAGGACTTAAGACTTATACTGAATATGACGCTTTCATGCTTGGTAGAATAGACCTTAACGCCCTAATTGATAAGGTTGTCGCTTCTTTCAATAAGAGAGTTGCTGAAAAGATAGGAGAAGTATTCTCTAAGGCTTATGACAATATTAGTGTTGCTGAACTTAAGGTTACTCACACTACTGTTGATGAAGCTAAGTTGCTAGAATTATGCGAAAAGGTTGGCGAAGGTGCTGTTATCTATGGTTCTAAGCTTGCCCTTTCTAAGATACCATCAATAGCTGCATACGCTGTTGACTCAGATGATGTAAGAAATGTTGGTTATGTTAGACAGTTCAAGGGTGTTAAGTGCGTTGAACTAGAAAACGTTTACAACAAGGATACTAAGTCATTCGCTATAGCTAACGATACTCTATTCGTTATCCCTAATGGCGATAAGATAATCTACGGTGGTTTTGAAGGCGATGCTTATGTTATAGACAACCTAGACAATCCGACTGCTAGACTTGACAGACAGTTAGAATTGACTTATGTAAGAAGATTGCACTTAGGTATAGGTGTAACTAATAGATATGGTGCTTATAAGATAGCCTAATATTTAGTTTATATGGGGAGCGTTTTAGCTCCCCCTTTTATATAAAAGGTAAGGAGAAAAATTATGGCAAAAATATTGAGAAAAGCAATTAAGAGTTCGACTAGTTCAAATCCAAAAAATGCTGAAATCAAAAGATGGTTAAATGAGAATGAGGATTTTATAACAGTTGAGCTGATAAATTTAACAACAGGGGTAGCTTGCTTCACAGACCCTAGAACAAGAGAAACTTTTGAGTGGAGTGCTAGTGGGGACACAAAAATCGTAAGTCTTAAAACTGTACTTTCAATGCTTAGTACATCTAAGGAAATGCTTAGGTCATTGTCTTTGGGAATTGTAACACTTTACAATACAGATGACGAGTACACTTTTGAGGAAATAATAGATACATTAGGACTAGATTTTGCCTATGCCCCATTTAATTATGATGTTACTAATATTGACGGACTAATTATAGACTCAAACTTAGATGAGTTTTCTGAATTTTGTGAGAAGCTATCTACAAGTATTCTCCTTTTAGTATTCTCAAGATACTTATATCTTAGAACTGAAGGAGAAGTAAATGACAGGAATAAAGAGAATATCCTTGCAGGGATAACTGGAAAAGGATATTTGTTTGAATAATACTAATATTTGAGGAGGTTTGCATGACAAAAGTAGAATGTATTTACGATATTTTTCTTTCTCAAATAGATGATGAATTATTTGCTTTGTTAAGACCAGAGGTCGCAAGACGAGAACTTCATAAATATTTAATTGGAGCAATCGCTAAATTCAAGACTTGTAAAAAGGATTTAACCATATTAGGATATGACTTCTCTGAAATATATATTGACTTAGGAGAAAGTGAGATAGAAATACCAGAAAATCATTTAGAAGGTATCGAGGTTATAGGTGAGCAAACAGGAATAGAATATAAAAAAGGAATAGACTGGAATCTTAATACAAATAGAATTGAGTTTGAGATTCCAATGGCAGAACCTAGCAAGATATACTTCTATGATAATGGATATTTTGAAGCAGACTTGACTAATGAGGAAATATTTATTTTGGCAGAAGGAATGATTTTCTATTGGCTACATCCTAAGCTTAATAGAGAGGACAACCTTAGACAGATGGTAACAGATAGTGATTTTAAGAAATTATCTGGTGCTAATATGCTAGACAAGGTTATCAAGTTATATGAGAAGAACAAAAGAAGTTTTGAATTAGATGTTATTGACTATTCATATAATGGGTTTGGAGGTTTTAACTAATGACTTGTGGACTTCGCTATATGAATGACTACCAAAATAGAGTCCTTAGAAATAAAAAGCTAGAATCAATAAAAGATGTTGAGTTACAGAGGGCTAAAGATGGCTTTAGAAAATACTTAGAAACATCTGTTACAGCTAAGGAATTGCAAGTAACAGACATTGATGAGGTTTGTATAACCAACAAGACTAAAACTGCCCTAATCGCTATCAATGATGTAGCGAATAATGACGAGACATCTCTTGATGAAAAGGAAATCTTTACAGAATTGGACTTAAATGTTGGAGTTGGCTGTTATGTAAGATTCGATAATTGCGACTGGCTAATAACATTTCAAGAGCATCAACCAGTAGGTGCAAAAAAACACTTCATAATGAGGAAGTGTAATAACTACTTCTCTATTAGATATGAAGGTGAGATTTACAAGATACCAACATCAGTTGAAAACTTAACTATGTATTCAGATGGTGTTGCAGATGGTCTGTTTATGTCCCACATGGACTCAAAAAAGCAGATATGGTATGGTTCTAATCCTATAACAAGAAGTATAGGTGAAGGATTTAGGGTCTTATTGACCCACAGAACTGCATTTAGAATCACTCACATAAATGATTTTGAATACAATGGATTGATTAAATCTCTAGTTTTACAGACAGCTATCATTAATGGTGATGACTCCTCTACTCTACTAGCTAATAATGAAAAATACTACAACAGTAGATATGTTGATGATAACGAAGAATCACCAGAAATTCCTCTTGATAAGATTCAAGGAGAAACAAAAATTACTCTTGGTGAGGAAATAGAATACACAATTAAGTTATCAAGCAAACACCAAACTGCTAGATGGGAAATTGAAAATAAAGACGCATTTACTTTGGTATCACAAACAGAATCAAATATTGTTATTAGAGGTTCATTTGACTTTAAGCTTATAGGACAAAAGATGAAAATAAGTGTCTATGACTTTACCTCTAATGAGTTGATTGATGAGATTACAGTTACATTGAGGAGGTAGACATGGCACTAATAGGATATGCAAACAAAGTTACCGCCGATATTTACTCAAAGTTAATGAGTGATGAGGATATAGTCAAACTTCTCTATTACAACAATGTATTGGATACTGATATTAAGGAATTACCAACTGTAAAGAACCCAGTCAAAGAGTTAAAAAAGAAAGTCTTTATGAACAGAAGAATCGAACAGTTGCAAAGAGAATCAGATATTATGGTAAGCGTAAGTGTTTACAGTAAAGAAAATTGGAAGGAAATGGGGCACTCACATGACAAGACCTTAAAGAATATCATTGAAATTGGTGTCTGTGGGCATCAGGCTTGTGATAACACAGTTAATGGGTCAAGAGTGTTAGCAATAATTGAGTTGGTTATAGGACTCCTAACTGGCTTAGGGGTTGAAAGCATAGGACAGGTCAATTTCTTAAATATGTATAAGACAAAAGATTTGCCGATTGAATACAATGGTTACTTAATGTATTTCAGAACAGACAACATCAATAGAGGTGAATAATGTTAGAAAATAGATTGGTAGCAGGATTAGATATAGATTTATCAACATACGATTTAGGAATGATTAAACAACCAACTGTTAGACAATTAGTAGAACTTCCATTTGGGGATTCTGATATGCTCTCCCCATTTATAATGATTGAACAATACTTCAATCAAATATATGATACTCTTGATAACAACGAAGATTTGATGAATTTTTCCAGGATTGACTGCCTAAATCCCCTTGAACAGATGTCGAGAGGGATAATTGCAGAAGAATATGAGAAAGACAAGCAAATATATTACAATGATGTTTACATAGATAGAAAAAAAAGATATAGTTTTTTCGATATTTATTTTACAATGCTTATGCTCTTTTTTGATTGTAGTGAGAAAGATATTACCATTGGAGTTGAGGACTCTCATACTATTATAGTTATTAAGGACAAGGCTATAATCAATAGGGACAATATAGCAATTTTAAACAAAATCATACTAAGGTTTTTTGATATAGATGTAAAGACTTTATCCGAAACAGAAGATGACCCTTGGGAAGAGCAAACTGGTAGTGATAGAGAAAAAGAATTGATAAAGAAATTCAAAGAGAAAGAACAAAAAAGACGAGAAAAGAACACTATGCACTTATGCGACTATATTAATATCGTAGTTCATCACGATAATAGGAATTACGCAGATGTATTAGATTGGACTTATTACCAATTAATCTCTACTGTCAAGATAGGAAGATTAAAAGATAACTCTGATATTGGTATAAAGGTTATAACAACTGGTATGAGTGGACTCTCTTTAGAGGATATAGTGGACTGGCAAAAAGAATCTAAGTTAGATATAGACAACTCTATTTATTAGGGTTGTTTTTTATATAAAAAATTATAAAAGAAAGAGGTAATATAATGAAATTTGCAATAAAAGACGCTGCGAATATATTAATGATTAACGCTATTACAAAGAAGCCTTTCTTATATTCAGAAGATGCAAATACTTTTGAATTAAAGATTTCTGCTGATTCAGTTTATGCAAAGGCAAAGGGAGCTAAGTCAATCGCATTTGCTGGTGAGGAAACTGCCGAATTGAAGATGGAATTTGAAGTTATTCAGTTTAAGCATTTGGCAATAATGGCTTCTAGTGATGTAGAAACTGCTGAAAGACACAAAGTAGGTTTGGTTAAGAAGGTTACTGCTGGTGCTGATAAGAAAGCTAAGCTTATAAAAATCAAGGCAGTAGAAGGTTCTATAAGTGCATTTAAGCTAGACCCTACTGACGGACAAGAAATCGTTGGTAAGGAGCTTAAGCTAACAGCTAGTGTTGTTGGTGATGATACTGAAATAGACTTCACTACTGACGAAACTGTTAAGGAAAATGACCTTATCCTTGTATATTACATGGAAGAAAAAGCAAAAATCAAGATGATTAAGCTTTCTACTAAGGATATCGCTCCTAACTTTAAGATAGAAGCTGATGTTGCTGCTAAGAGCTATGAAGGTAAGATGATGGCACTTCACCTAAGCATACCTAATGCAAAGGCTAAGAAGAATGTTGAGTTGACTCTATCTACTGATAACCCTTCTAAGTTCCCTATGGAACTAGACCTATTCCCAGATACAAATGGTGAATATGGTGTGTTGACATTCATAGATGACTCAAACGCAAGTATATCTTCTCTAGTTTCACAGCTAGACCCTAGCATTAAGCTAAAGAAGTAGTTTAACAATATAATGACCCCTACCCTTTTTGGGTAGGGTAATTTTTTTTGATGTTCTTGAACTTTTATTCGGATTTCTGATAAGAGTTCAGAGATTGGAATAAGATTTCAAAGCGAGGTGATAAAGGTGATATTTCATTCTGACGAATTTATTTTTGACGGAAGAAACTCAAAAACAGAAGGTGTTGCCCTAGTAAATACAACAGATAGTGAAATACTAATGGACTATGGCATTCCTTTTTCAAATAAATTGAGAGCTGAAAGTTCTTTTGGGGGCAATCCTTTTTATATACGAGAGGACTCTACCCCAGAGCCTATAAGTATAGAGTTTTGTTTATTAGAAGATGAACATATTGGGGCTGTTTGGACAGAAGATTGGGAAGAAAGAATTTTAGCGTGGTTGGTACAGGATAAGTTTTGTGAGTTCCAGTCTTATGATTATCCAGATTTGTACTTTTACTTTATGGCAACTAAAGTAACGAAGAAAAGAAATCACCAGCTAAAAGGTATCTTAGAGATAGAGTTTCAACCTTATTATAAACATCCTATCAAGAAGATTAGGAAAAAAGTTAATGTTGTAGAAGAAGCAATCATCACTATAAACAATACTTCTCTTAGCAAAAAGCGTAACTACCCTCTTATCAAGATTAAAGCAACTAAGGATGGGGATTTAACCATAAGCAATGAATCTATACAAGGGTCTAGTCCATTGAAGATTACAGGGTTAAAAGAAGGTCAAGAAGTCATTGTAGATAATGCTATGTATATCGTAACAGACACACAAGGCAATAATCTATTTCATATGGTTGATAGAAACTGGATAGGAATTAAACAAGGAAAGAACGATATTAAGATTACTGGAAATGCAAGAGTTGAAATTCAATGCAATTTAGAAATTAGAGTTTAAATTAAAGGAGAAAAATTATGGAAAAAGTTAAGTTAAGCAAATTAAACAAGGTCGAAGAATACAAGGCGATTATACCAGTTGTCGGTGCAGAAGAAACGGAATATGTTTACATATTAAATCCTAATGTTGAGAATATAGAAGTTCTATTTACTCATTTTAATGAAGTGTTAGATGGTAAAGAAGAAGATGAAAAAGAAGTATTCAAACTACTACTTGATAATTTTACAAACATAGAAGTAGATGACGATATTACTCTTGACACTAAAGATATAGTTTTATCAGAGGTTATATTGCACCTAACTATAATATGGAATCAATGCTTGAATATGTATAACTTATTATTTATCAATGAACAGATTGAGAATAACTTAGAAAGAAATAAAGCAGAGATGGAAAACATATTAGCTGATATGGAAAAAGATAAGGTAGAAGAATCGCCAGCTAAAACAAAATAGGTAGGGTGATATAAATGGTTTTCGATTCTATCGAAGCTTGCGAAGCACACATAAGAAAATGTATGGAACAAACAGCTCGCTTTATGGCAACAGAGGGAAAGAAAGAAGGGAAAAGGATACTAACTTCACAGGTTGATGGGATAACAGGACAGTTATTTAATGCAGTCAATATTTTGGCAGCATCCTCATCATTAATTGAGGTTGGCATAGAAAATACTGGTAGTCCAGCTTTAGGGTCATGGCAATCAATTCTGATAGCAGGGAGACCACCCTTCTTCCCTATGGATGGTCTTGAAACTGGTGGAACATGGTATGGTTCAAAAGGTGGACATAAAAAGACTCACATTATGGCAGAATGGAACGCTTGGGCTGGGAGTCAATGGAAAAATTTATTCCTATCTAAAATGCAATCTCTAGGTGTTCCAATAAGTTAATAAGGTGGTGATTATTTGTCAGAATATAGAATTAGGTCTAGCTTAGACCTTAGTACGGAAGAAGCAAAGGCTAAACTGAAAGCCTTAGAAAAAGGAAATTTAAAGAAAAAATTAGAACTTGATGTTGGTGATGCCGACAAAAATTATGATAAACAACAAAAAAAGAGGACTAAATCTGAAAAAGATGCTGTTAGGGAAGTGAATAAGTCGCAAACTAAGGCTTTAGACGACCTACACAGAAAAAGATTAAAGCAAGAAGCTGAATATCAAAACGCTGTTACCAAAGCAGAAAAAGAAAGTGCATTAGAAAAGCTTAGGGCAACAGAAAGAAGTATTAAAGCAGAAGGTGATAGACTAAAACAAAAAGGGAAAAGTTATGCTAGTTATGTAAAGGCTCTTAATCGTGGTTTTAATTTTGATAAAGATACAAGGTCTTTAGCTAAAGGGTTTGCTAAAGCAGAACAGTCTGCTCAAAAGATAGCAAAAACAATTGATACTTTTGAGAATCCCTTTGCAAAATCATTTCAAGCTAATGCCAACAAAATAAACGATAAAATATTAAGAGACATCAACAAGGGAGCGATGACTTCTTCTAATCTTAGGGATAACGAAAGAAGAATCAATACTCTCTCTGACTATGTAAATCAAATAGTTAAGCTAGATAAAATAGAAGGAAAAACTAGAACAAGATATTCTAAGGTTGAAGATAAGTTAGGAGGCATGTCTAATCTTGTTACACAAGAAAGAGCTGATTCCATAGTATCCAACCTATCTGACAAACTTAAATCTGCAAAACACTCAACTGTAGAGGGAACTACAAAAGCATTAAGGTTATTTAATACAGAGTTAGGAAATACTGAAGTCAAAGCAAGAGGATTAGGAAAACTTGATAACTTAATTAATAGATTGTCGGTTTTTGAAACAAATCTTAAGCCTAAACAGATAAATAAGTATAGGCAAGCCATGGTTGACCTATCTAATGCCAAAGATATTGGTTCTAGTGATTATATGGGTAGACTTAAGGCTTTAAATACCCAAATGACAGTTGCAAGCAGATATAGAAGTTCTGTTGACAGATTTAAGAATGACTTTAAAAGTTCCTTCTTAGGAACATCTGTAGGGTATCTAGCAGGGGCAGCTTTAAGACACAGTTTAGGGGCTATGGTTCAGACTTATAAAGACTTAGACGCTTCTATGACTAATGTTAAAAAGGTTGCAGACGCTTCTGATGTAAGAACTAAAAAGCAATTAAAGGATATTCAGAAGTGGGCTATATCAACTGGTAAACAGGTTGGTATGAGTTCCTCTGACCTACAAAACTCTTTAGCAACATCTATACAGTCTGGTATGGGGGATATGAAATCATCACAATTGGTCGCAAGAAAAGCTATGATACTTGCCAATGTTGGTGATATGAACAAAGATGATGCGACTAAGGCAGTCAACACTTTGGTTAAAGCTTTTGGATTGACACCTCTTGCCAAGGTAAGAAAAGGTGTTCATGGAATTACCAAGGAAACAAACCAGTTATCTGATGCCTTAGACAAAATAAATTATGCGGGTAACAACTATGCCATTTCATCTGCAGGTGTCGCAGAAGCAATTCAGAATGGTGGTACAGTATTAGCAAACTATGGTGTTAGCTTAGCAGACTCAATCGGTCTGATTACAGCAGCTAATGAACCACTACAAGACCCTAAAAAGGTTGGTAATGGTTTAAAGTCTATTGCAATCAACTTCGCTGGTTTAAGTGCAAGTGCTAAAAATGGGTCTTTAGTCTTAAATAAGACAGCTAAAGCCTTAAAAGGTATAGCTGGAATTGATGTTTATAAAGACAAAACTAAAGGTCAACTAAAGAGTATGGTTCAGCTTTTAGATGAACTGCACCCTAAATGGGGTCAATTAACAGATGACCAGAGGGCAGCTTTATCAGAAGCTATTGCAGGAAAACATAGAGCGAATGTATTCCAAGCCTTGATGAGTAACTATGAGCAATTCAAAAAAATAAGAAGTGAATTTGCTAATGGAGATGATTTTAATTCAGCAGAAATAGAAAATGCAAAGTATGTAGATTCTATTGCTGGTAAGATAAATAAACTTAAAGAAACTATGACTTCTGTCGGTACTACATTAATCAATACAGACATGGTTAAGGGCTTCCTTAATGGACTGATTGGTTTAGGAGAAGGAATAGAGAAAGTAATTACATGGGCTGATAAAGCTAACATATCATTGCCTTTACTATTGGCAAGTATGAGTGGAATCCATGGGCTGGTTAAAGGTCTAGGAACTCCTATAAAAGAATATGATGAGCTACTGTATGGCAGTAAAAGTTCTTCTGGTAAAAAAGTAAAAGATTCATTCTGGAGTAGAATGTCTGACTATGCAAATAGAGGGGTAAAACCTATTGAGGACTCCTCTCCTACTTCATCTAAAACTAGAAGAAAAGCATCTGACTCTAAAAAGATAGACTTCTCTAATGCTTCTATTATTGACATGACAAGCAAGAAACAAGAAGGTCTAAATGAGAAGTTAAAAACAGGTGTAAAACTTAATAACAAGCACGCAGAGTCTACAGAGAATAATACCAAAACTAGAAGAAAAGGTATTAGGTCTATAGAAGGTGCTTCTATTTCCTTTAAATCTATGGAAGAAAAGCTCGGTTCTAGTGAAACAAAAATAAAAACAGCAGGAGCAGCCTTTAAGGAACTAGGTAAATCTTTTGCAGGTGCTATTAGTGGTGCATTACTTGGTACAGCAGTAATGGGAGTTGCTTCCATAGCTATCAGTAAAGGTATTGAATTAGGAGCAAAAGCTTGGGACAACTATGCTCATGGCATAGAAAACGCAAAGAACAAAGCCATTGAACATAGGGACTCTCTAATAGCACAAGGGAAAACTATCCAAGAAAACTCTGTTTTTGTTAAACAAAACGCTAAAGAAATAGACACAATCGCTCAAAAACAAAGACAGTATGCTAAGATGGATAAAGCTAAAATGTCAGCAGACCAATTAGCTGATATGCAAAAAGTAAATCAGATGGCACAGGTTTTAGCTGAAAAATTCCCTACTCTAGTATCTGGATATGATAAAGAAGGAAATCCTTTAATATCTATGTCTACAAGTGCAGATGCTCTGATTAAGAAATTAGATATAGCAAAAAGAAAACAAAAAAGTTTAATTGATTCAGACAACAGAACTATTTTCTCTAAAAACTCTTTATTGGTTAATCAAGGAGAAAAGGCAGGGCTTAGAGGCGGACTCTTAAAAGAAATCGCAGAGTTTAGTAAGAATGATAAATATTTAGGCTTAGTTAATGGTCAAACTGGGAAAAAGCTTCCTTATACTTCTAAGACAGAAGAAATTTTCGGACAAACATTTAAGGATGTTCAAAAGTTCTCTGAGGGAAGAAAGAAATTTAATGAGGAATATCAGAAGTATGAGAATGAAGCTAATGCAAGATATGAAAAGTGGAATGCTTTAGCTGAAAAATATGATAAAGCCAATTCTCAAAATACTTCCACTGCCTTCACAGAATTAGCAGACAGGAAGGCTTTTCAAAACCTAAAAGAAGATAGAAAAGAAGCTATATCTGAATTAAGCTCTATGCTTCAATGGGGTAAATCTAAAAATCTTCAAGGTGATTTAAGCCAAATGATAACCCTTGGCAATAAAGTATCTCCTAATAAGATTAAAGAGTGGAATAAAGAATTACAGAAACTTAATGATACTTATAAGTTAGATAAGGATTATAAGGCTTATTCAGATGGAATTGACAAGATAGCTGAAAAAATGTCCAAAGCAGCAGGTTCTGGCTCTGCTAAATCTTGGGCTGATAGACTCAAAGATATAAATAGAGGGTATCAGTCATTAGATGAAAAGTTAGAAAATGAATACATGAAAAGACATGGTGCAAAGCCATCAGACATGGAATTTGGTACTGAAGGACAAAAAGCTTATGCAGACAAAATACAGCAAAGATATAGGGCTATCAAGGAAAGTTTTGATGGCTTGATGAAGTCTGAAAATAAATATGATACCTTAGCTGTGTGGGAACAGATGGCAAATAGTGATGCTCTGCCTACATATTTAAAGAACATAGGTAGAGAGCTGAATAAGAATAAGGTTTATTCAGAAGATGCTCAAATGGGCATGGCTAAGATGTTGAATGTCTTCGGAAATGTTGACTCAACCAGTTCATCTGGGCAAGCTAAAATGTCTAAATTCTTTAAAGATTTACAGAATTGGGATGGAAAAAGTGATATTAAATTGCCTACAGGGGAGATATTAAAAGCAGCTGAAGCTCTTGCTTTATATAACAATAACCTAAAGCAAGCCAAACAATCCGGTAAAGACATGGAAGCTGAAAGTAAAGATGAGTCTAAGTTTAAAGCTCATTTTGACAATATAGATAAATTCTATAAGGATAAAAAGATTGAGATTCCTGTAGAGCTTACAACCAAGTTTGCAAACCTTGACTTAACTGACAGGCAGTTGCAAAATATGGAAAATGCAGTAAAGAACCTTGGATTGAATAATGAGCAAGGAAATATCTTTAGAGATAATTCGGCTAGATATTGGAAAAATGCTAAAAACGAAACAGATTTTTGGAATAATTATTCAAAATCAACTACTGCATTAAGAGAAGGTCTTGAAAATGGACTTACTTCAGTAACTAATAAGATGGCTCAATTCAACCCTTATGTTAAAGAAGCTGCAGAAAACTTTGGAAAACTAAAAGACAAAGGGCTTGAGTTCTCTAAGAGTATACAATCTCAAGGCGAATGGGATTCGTGGATAAGGAAATTTGGCTCTTTAGGTTCTGGATTGCAAGGTCTTGTGAATAAATATGGCATGGATATTCAAGGTATGAACTCCATGCAGGGCATTTATAAGAGTGGAAAAGAAGTAGGACTTAATGATGAGAAAATAACTAAAACCATAGACTTTATTATAAATCAAGAAGGTATAAGTGGACTCAATGAGATATATGGAGTTATCAATAAGATTCCTGATTCTGAAACAAAGCGACTTATTTTTGAAGCTATAAATGGGCAACATGGTGCAGAAGTATTAAATGAAATTCAGATGATTAACGCTTCTATTCCAGACCAAACTGTTAAGAATATGGTTCTTAATGCTGTTGCAAACACAGACGCCTTTAAGAATGGTGGATTCATAAGTATGGTAGATGTGTGGAACGCTCTACCAGATAATGTTAAAAAGACTCTTACATTTGATGCTAATACAGGACAAATTACTAGTGCGATTGATAATGCTACAAAGGGAAAGAAAGCAACCGTACCTGTTGATGCAAATACCAACAATGCCAATAAGAAAATCAATGATGTAGGTAAGGGTAAGAAAGTTACTTTAAAAGTAGAGACAGAACCTAGTGCTCCTCCTGTAAAACCTCCAACATTCAGTACCTTTGCTCCGTCTAGTCCGAATATTGCAACTGGAGGGTCAGCAAACTTTAAGTTTAATATGCCTAAAATTCCAGACATCTCTGGTATGTTAAAGGGTAAAATTAAAGATTTTAATGTCCCTATTGGCTTTAAAGTATCTATTGGTGGAGCTTTAGCTATCATGGCGACAATTAAAAATGCAATAAATGGTGTAAAAGGCAAGTCAGTTTCGTTAAAAGCAACAGATAATGCGAGTGGTACTGCAAGAGGTGTGGCAGGTGCTGTCCGAAGTATACCAGGGTTTAGGTCTGTAACCCTTAGAGCAAATGATATGGCTAGTAGCATAATAAGTAGTGCTTTGGCTTTAGCAAACTCTTTTGGTGGTTTTAGGCAAATGATTCTTCAAACAGTTCATAAGACCGTATTTCAAACATCTAAAGCTACAGGTACTTGGGGAGTAGGTGTTGACTCTTCTGGAGTAGGACTGGGAGTAAGAAAACAATCTTTGGAGGAAACTAATAGTTCTAATACTCCTTTTAAAAGAGCCAAAACTACCCAATTAAACCCATTAATCGGTAAACCTATATCTTCTGCTGGTGTAACAAGTGTAAATGGAAACCCACTAGCAGTACCTCAATCTGGTAGTGGTGGTTCTCTAAGAGGACAGCCTGTAATAGATGATTATACAGCACAAGTCGAATCATTTAACTTAAAGGTATTGAACGGATACCTTTACAAGCAGATAACTTATGTTGATAGGCTCAAATTCTCTTTAAAAGATGTCGCTGACGGATTTAAGGAAAGTGTTGATATTCTAGCAGAGTTTGAAAGAGCTTTAACAAGAATTGAGCAGGCAACTAAGAAGATAGACCTAAAGCTACAAAGAGCTAGAGGGTCTCAAAGATTATCTTTACTTGACCTACAAAGACACCAGTTTAGAGAGTATAAGAGAAGGTTAAACAATGAGTTACCTACTGTTATACAAAAGAGGGATTGGGAAAGAAGTGAGTTAAGAAAAAAAGGCGTCCAGTTTGCGAAAGACGGAACTTTAACTGCAAATGGTTTTGCTATGAGGTTAAAGTGGAAAAAAGAAGAAGCTGAAATCGACAAGAAGCTTGAGAAAGCTAAGGATAAAGAGAAAAAGAAACTAGAAGAAAAGAAAAAGCTACTAGCTGATAATGTTAGATTACTAGAAGCCTATGAACAATCAGTCGATAAAATTGCTGATATAGACTATAAGATGGAAGAAATGGACATCAAGATAGAGAGCAATATTGACGAGAAGCAAAAGGTTGTTATCGAAGCATGGCATGAGAACTTTGACGCTGTAACCAAGATAATGGAAAACAGTATTCAAAGGCTATCTAACTCACTAGCAATTTTGGATATTAAGTTTAAGTATGCTTTTGGTTCTGATAGATTAAGTATTTTAGATGCACAAATTGGTAAGTACGAACAAATGCAATCCCAGTTACAAAGTAATATTAGTGCATTGAACAATCTAAAAGACAATCTAAAAACTCAACTATCTGGATATGGATTCCAGTTTAGTGGAGATGATATATCAAATTACCAAGAGGTTATAAATAAATTAAACAATACTTCTTCTCTATATAGTGAGATTAAGGGATTGGCAGAAAAGTATTTTGATATAACAGAAAATAGACTTCCTTCTATCGCTAAGGATTGGGAAGACTATAACTCTAAAATCAAAGACACTAATAAGACTAAGTTGGAAGATGCCAAGACTATCGAGGATAAGATAATGTCTATGTTGAAGAAATCAACAGAAGATAGAATCAAGCTAATAGAAAAAGAAGTAGACGCAAGAAAAGAATTAATTGAAAAGAGAAAAGAAGAATTTAATGCAGCAAGGAAGGAAGCTGAGTATCAAGATGATATAGCTGAAAAGATGAAAGACCTGGACTCTCTTAGGAAGAAACTTGAGATTTACTCAAGAGATACTTCTCAAAAGGGACAAAAGGAATATCAGAAGCTACAAGATGAATATGATAAAAAGCAGAAAGACCTAAGAAAAGCAGTAGAAAACCACTCTGCTGAAGCTGTATTAAAGAGCTTTGATGATGATTCTAAGAGATTGGATAATCAGTTAAAGCAAGAAAAAGAAAAACAAGACAATCCTAATGAGGAAAACGAACTTAGACAGAAAGCCCTACAAGCAATTTCTACTGGTGTGGTAGATATAAATGGTACTATGGTTGACTTAAAGAAAGCTTTAATCGACTATATGAATCAGTATGAAGGTGGTTTAGGTTCTATGGGTGCTTATGACAAGGCTGAAATGCTTGCCAAGTTAGAGGACGCTAGAAATGTCCCTGGCAACTACTCTCATATCTTAGACAGGATTGGAATACAGGGAGATTTAAATACAGGATTTATCCAGTACGATAAGTTTAGAGAAATTGCTAATAAGAACAGCAAGAATACTGTAACTCAAAATATCGGTTCATTGGTTACTATTAATGGCAATATAACTGAAAGTTTTGAAAGTAAGGTATTGAAGATTGTACAGGAAGAAATGAGAAAGAACAACAAAAATATAATTGGGAACATGGGATAGGGCAACCTATCCCCTACCCTTTATATAAGGAAGTTGGTGATTTTTATAATAAATAGAAAAATACAACTAGACTCAAAAAAGATAGATTATACTGTAATCTTAAAAACAATTAGTGGAAAACCATTAGGTCAAATTCCACAAAATGCTATAAAAGAAATATCGAAGGATATTAACTCAATTTACACAATTAATTTAAAAATACCTAAATTTTATATGGATTTGTTAACTTTTGAAGAGAAAACATATCCTTTATTTAAAGAAATAAAGAATGAAAGGCAAATAGAGGTTAATAATTCGGAAGTATTCGTCATTAAATCTATAGAGGTAACTAATGATGAATATTTAGAGGTAAAAGGAAAATCAAGGGAAGTTCGTCTTAAAGACATAGATATGGAATTAGAAGATGTCGCTTATACTCTTGTAGATAAGAGTGATAAAAAAGACCAATTGTGTTTATCAGACCATCTTCAAGAGGAAACTGGGTGGACTATACGGGCTACAGATTTAGTTAGGTATGAGTTCCCTGCAGACCCTTATATAGATAGATACAAAAGAATATTAGTCAACCTAAAGAAAAGGGCTGAAATTGATGAATCATACGAACAATATGCTTTAAAGACTAAACAGATTAGCGATTTAATTGAAAAAGATAAGAAAGAACTAAAAGAAGCTTTAAAAAAAGATATTGAGAAGAAATCAAGACAGCTACAAGAAGATGGGTTTGAGTTAATTAAAACCAGACTCTCTGAAAAGAAAGCAAAACTAGAGGAATTAATTACTAAGGTAGAAAAAATAGACACGCCTGCTCTTGATTTTGAAGATGAGTTTAATAAATTGAAAATTAAGCCTAAAGTCAGATATATTGAGAGTGTTAACAAAAAATGGCTAGATTTCTTAGAAAAGGACATTTGTGAGTCCTACGAGTGTTGCATTGACTACGATACAGCTAATAAAAGTGTCCTTTTATTTATGGAAGAAGAAATGGTAGACCATGTTGGACTTTACCTTTCAAAAGATAATTATATTAAATCTCTTGAACAAGAATACGATACAGACAAATTAGTTACCAGGTTAGTAGTCGAAGGCAATGAGGATATGGATATTATCGGTGCAACTTGTACTGGGGAGAAATATTTAGAAGATTACTCTTATTTTATGGATATAAATGAGATGTCAGATGAATTGAAAGACGCTCTTATTAAATATTATGATATGGTTGAGAAAAGAGAGCCTATTTGGAGATTATATGTTGATGAGATAAATCACAAAGAAAACCAAAAAGAATTTCTCTCTCATGACTTTATTGCAATAGAATCGGCATTGTATAATCTGAATAACGAATTAGAATTGTACAGTTTGCCACCTAAAGATAAGGAAATTGTCGCCAAGATAGTGGCTGCCATTACTCAACACCAAGACAAGAGAATAGAGATTAAAAATGCCATAGATAGATTAGAAGAATTGATTAAAAATCTTAAAAAAGCTAGAGATAATATAACAATTTTGTGTAAAAAATCTACTGCAACAGATGATAATGGACATTTAATCTTCACTCCTGCTCTACTTAATGAGTTGAAGGAATACATTTATACAGAAACATACAAAAATCCTTCGTTTTTGACGGAATATATTGAAGATTTAATGGTTCTTTCTAAGAGAATCCTTAGAGATAAGAGCCACCCTACTAAAAAATGGGATATAGATGTTGCTAATTTCTTGAGCAGATTGACAAGTATTGATGGATTGAATTGGGTAGGTAACTTAGCTTTAGGAGATTTGATTATACTCTATGATAAAGACGAGAATGTAGAAGAATTTGTCTACTTCGTGGGATATACTCACAATGTTTCAGATAATAGTTTAAAGATAAGATTATCTAACAAGAAAACTGAAAAAGAAGATGGGTTGACTATAGCTGATTACTTGACTTCTGCTAAAAACTCAATGAGAGATATAGAGTCAAAGAAATATTTGGCTATGCAACAAAAATATAAGAGGTTAAATGTACCTAGAGAATTTATCGCTAAGTACAACGAACCAAAAAAGAAAAGACCAAACGGAACAATAATTGATTAAAGGAGTGATAACATGATTCAAGACAATTCCCCAGCATTAGGTTGGGTTAGATTGGCAAATGGTGTAGTATCTTTTCATAACAAACTATACTTCATTCCTTCTGATTGTACTGTTAAAAAATATATCTATTGGAACTCCTCTACTCCAGACAGATTTGAATTTTCAGATACAATTTTAGAGGAAAATTCCAATAGATTTTTGGTTGTGATTAATGATAATGGACAAAGTACCATATGTCATTCTAAGACAGAATACTTTAGCATCTCATTTAATTCTGAATCACAGACTAAGATTGAACAAAAGATACATGGTGTATTCAAAGAGTTTACAGATGAAAAAGGCAGAGTCAACAAGCAGTTCTCTAACATTATAGAGAAACACAATGAGATTTCTCAAACAGTTGGTGAGATACAAGAATCTCAAGGCAGTTTAGTCCAAAAAACAACTGTACTTGAACAGACTGCTGATGGAATAAGGCAAACTATTGAAAAGAATACCAGAGAATACAAGAATACAGAGTTTTCAGAAAAAGTTATTGCAACATACACTAATTTTATAGGTGAATATGGACAATTAAACAATGTTTTTAATATGGTTAGTGCCGATAATAAGCTAGATATAGATGAGGAAAAGCAATTAAGGTTTAGGGTCGATAATTGTCAAAAAGCATATGAAGAACTTGTTACTTTGTGGGAGAAAATGCCAGAAAATGCTTCTTTTTTAGGTAAGACTAAAGAAGATTTAACCAAGATATTGAGTGATTACAAGAAGGATATAGATATTCAAAAAAATGCACTTGATACCCTGCTAACGGATATCAGAACATCTGGAGATATAAATAATACGAATAGAACATCTATAGTAGGGTTTATTGGGAGCATAATAAACAAGTCCTCTTTACAAAAGAAGGGAATCACATCCATGTTCTCTGATGGTGAAGGTGGAAAATCTATTGACTTAATTAGTGAATTAATTCTAAATAGTCAAGTGAGTGGATTTGAATATGTAGAAAAGATAAATAATTTGACAACTAGGTATTCAAACTTAAAGGTATCTTTAGATAAGATTAATTCAGAGGTGTTTGACTCTCAAACAGGACAAAGTAAAATAGAACAAAAAGCTAATCAAATTCTTGCCGAAGTCAAAGGAAAAAATGACGCTTTATCTTCAAGAATCGTTCTTCTTGAAAATAGTATTAAAACTAAAGTTGGTACAGAGCAACTTAATTCGGCTATAGAACAGACAAACAAGAGGATAGTTTTTAAGTTTCACAACGAGGTAAAAGATGATAAAGATGGAAGCATAAAAAATCTTGTAAGGGAGTCTATAACGAAGGCTGGAAACAAAGAAGTTGTAAGGGGAGGAAAATTCAAATACCATACAGATTATGGTTTCCTTGAAGATTCTTTTGAAGCCAAAGAAGTTGATAATATAGTGTTTGATGAGAAAGGATTGACTGTAAATAAAGGCTTTGTTGCAACAGATACTTTAACAGTTCCTTACGGACACTTCCCTTTAATTAAATTATTTGGAGATAAAAACGAGAAATACTTCCCTACTGGAGCTTACCCTTCTGTTGACGCAACTTATGAGAACAACACGGGGTTTGGTGATAGAATCCGTCTAAAGTGGAGAAATGACTGTTATATATCAATTGGAGGAAAAGATTCTGGGTCATTTAATGTTTATATTCCTCAACATGGAGCAGGGAGAGAAACATTATTCAATGTTAGTAATACAGGTATATTTTATAAAAAACATGGAATAGGATATATTATTAAAGAAGGAACAACCCCCGATGACCCCCAAGGAGTATCTATTGTTTTTCCAGGGTGGGGAAAATTAAGAATAAGGACATCTGGAGCAATGAGATTTGAATCTACAAATAAAGGTGACATAGCAGATGTGTTCCAATGGAATAATGCAAATTAAGGAGAAAAGATTATGGATTTAGATAAAGATATATATTTACAGGTGGTACTGCAAAAAGTAAAGCAATTAGAAGAAGATAGTTTATTACTTAATGCTATGATTATACAGAAGAATCAAGAGATAGAAAAGTTAAACAATGAACTATCCGAATATAGAGTACTAAAAGATACACAGGATGAAAATAAAGAATAAGAGGTGGTTAAATGGCAAGTATAGATAAGATATACCCTCTTACTATTGACTTATTAGAAACAAAACAAACTTCTCTACAAAAAAACATAATGTTTAATGAAGAAGATAGAAATACAGCCTTCATCAATGCAGAGATTAAAAATGGTGGGGAGATTGTAGACTTAACTGGTGTAACAGTACATTTAAATACTCTTGCTCCAGATGGTGAAATCAAACAAAAGGAATTGTCTGTTATTGACTTAGCTAAAGGAATAGTTAAATTAGAGTTTCAGAAGGATATGTTGAATTCTTCTGGGCTTCTAAAATTCCAAGTCCAGTTCACTAAAGCAAGTAAAGTTACTGTATCCCCTTCTTACTTCATCAAGGTAGATGAAGCGAATGTTACAGACGAGGTTGTACAATCTCAAGACTCCTTCCCTATTCTAACTCAAATGTTAAAAAGGGTTGAGTCTGGGTTAAATACCCTGACTACTATAGCACAAAGTGAACAAAGCAGGGTTGATGGAGAAAAAGAAAGAGTTAAAACTTTCAAAGAGATGAAAGAAAATATCTCTACTGAATTACTGAAGATTGATACCAAGATATCTAATTCCACAGAGTTAGGTATGGAAAGATTGAAACAAGACCTAAATACAACCCTAGAAACTAAGTTAAATCAAAAAGCCTCCGAAGTTGATACCACAGTAAACAACAAGATTGATGAAATCACAAGAAAAGATACAGAATTATCACAGAAGTTAAAACAAGATGTTGCAAATGCCATACAACAGATACCAAGTAAAGACGAATTAAAAGGTAGAGATGGTAGAGATGGAACATCTATTATTGTTTTAGGAACAAAGAATAATGTAACGGAATTGCCTAGGACTGGAAACAATATAGGAGATGCCTACATAATCAACAGAGAGTTACATATATGGACTAAAGAAAATAAGTGGGCGAATGTTGGTAGTTTCAAGGGCGATAAGGGTGATTCGGCATATGACCTATGGATAAAAAAGGGCAACTCTGGTTCAGAAGATGTATTTGTTCAGAAGATACATAATGCGATAAACTCTGCTGAAAGAATTACTCAAGGTGTTGCTAGATTAGAACAGTATGACACTACTATGCAGGGATATGCTCAAAAAGAAAATGAGAGAAATACTGCTGAACAAACAAGGATTCAAAATGAGAATACTAGAGTATCTCAAGAAACAGCTAGACAAGGACAAGAAACAGAAAGAGATAAAAAAGAAAGACAGAGAGTTACTGCTGAATTATCAAGGGTTGAGTCATTTAACCACTATAAACAGACATTTGATGAATGGATAACAAACAAGAGTCAATTTAAAGGAGATACTGGTAGAGGATTAATCTTTAAGGGTGTAGTTGAAACTAAGTCTGCCCTACCTCAAACTGGTAACGAACAAGGCTTTGTTTATGGAGTTAAATCTGGTGCAGATAAAGGACTTTACATCTATTCAGACTCTAATCAATGGTCTTATATGGGAGAAATAAGAGGTGCTGATGGAGAAAGTGTATCTATTCGTGGTGAGTATTTCTATATTGGAGAAAACAACACCAATGTAAAGATACATAGTGATGACTCTTTTGTTAAGGCAGAAGTTGTCTTAGGCAATACATTAAAGTTAACTAAAGGTAATAAGTTGACTACAGAGATACCTCTAGGAAAGTCTTATGAAAACGCTACGATTACTAAAGATGGTTTGATGAGTTCTGCTGACAAGAAGGCTTTAGAAGATATAAAGAAAGATATTCAAACAGCTACAGCCAAGCTAAATGATATGGCTAGTGATTTATAAGGAGGGGTATTATGAGTTTAACTGAAGGTGTAAATAAACTAAATGAAAAGATAACCTCTATTAAAAATTTGATATTCACAGAAATAAAAAAAGGAACACAAGTTGTTTCTGGAGATGAAAAGCTTAGTAAGGCACATTTATATATAAAGAAAATTGTTGACAATCAATTTAATAAAGACTCATTAGGGATTAACTCTAATGGAGAAATAACATTTAATGGTAGAGGTACAGGAAAATATGTAAACATTGCGAACAAAGCAGTTAGTTTAGGAGATACTGCAAGAATGGTGTTTCCAGAAGAATTTGACCCGAATAAACTAACTAAAATAGACCCTAATGACGGACAATTATATTATGAAGGCAAGGGTTGGCTTTCTGGAAAGTATGTAAACATAGATGGTTCTAGAATTTACCTAGGAACATCAAGCCATATAAGTTTACCGCAGGGAGTTGACTTTAATTTAATAGATAGAATTGATAGCGATGGAGAGTTAAGATATAACGGACAAAGGACTAACAGATATGTCAATATTAATGGACAAAACTTATCTATAGGAAATAATTCTTCGATTAATTGGCCGCAAGGAGAATCTTTTAATAAATGGAGATTGAACATTAATGATTATGGTGAAATATTCTATGATGGGGAAAGGACTGATAGATATGTCCATTGTAAATCATATTATAAGGGTTATTTTGAAATTAGTGAACAATCGAATGGGACACTTTGGTAAACATAACGGAGGTAATTAATGATAGAATTTTTACATACATTTATATTTGATGCTAAAAAAGCCCCAGATGTGTGTTTTCAAACAATAGTAGATGGTAAAATCTCAAAAGATATTCCAACTATCCACGCTGGGGAAACATCAAGAGGAATGAAGGTAATCTTGTCTAACTTTAAGTATGACGAAAACATACAATGTTATGCTTATTTCAAGGTTACTGGTAATGACAAGGTATTGAGAGTCCCGCCTCATAATAGAGTTAAAAATACTTTTGACTTCTACTTCCCTACTATGAGTGAGGGTAAATATGAGTGTGAAATAGTGGTATCTCAAGACAAGGCAGTTATATCTTCTGGAGTGTTTCAAGGAAAGTGTACGAGGGCTATTCGTTCAGTTTTTTTTAGTGAAATAACTCTTGTTGATAATGCTGAAACAATTATAAATACATATGATAAGTATTCAAAGCTGTTAAAACAAGAGTTAGATAAACTAAAGAATCTTAACCTTGAAACTCTAAACGAAGATATTCACGCCATTAAGACACAATTTGAAGAATTAAGAAAACATCCATCAGATAAGAATTTTACTTATAGTCAAGACACCTTGTCTGATACATGGAATATAGAACATAACCTCAATAAGTTCCCATCTGCAACAGTTGTAGATACAGGTGGTAATACAGTTTATGGTGATTGTATCTATACAGATAAAGACAATTTAGTTATTAAATTTAGCCTTCCCGTCTCTGGAAAGGCTTTTTTAAATTAATAAAAACATATAAGGAGATTTAAACAATGAAGATACTAAACAATTTAGATTTAACAGGCAACCAATTGCTTAATGCTGTTCTCCAGCCATTAACTCAAGCACCTCTTGACCCACAAGCAGGACAGGTTTATTACAATCTTACAGACAAGAGAGCTTATATATATACTGGTGCAGTTTGGTTAGCTATGGATGCTAAGGACGCTTCTCCTACTGCAGTTAGTATAGTAAATACTATAAATGACGGAACTGCTCTTATTGAGATAAGCAAGATTAAGGATTTGGTAACTAAGCTAAGTGCTGCCAATATAGTTGCCACTATAAATGACGGTAATGAGAACATTAACGCAGAAAGAATCAATGGTCTTGCCAATGCTCTTGATGGTGCTAATATCGTATCTAAGATTAATGATGGCACTTCTAAAATTAATATCAATAAGATAGATGGCTTAGAAGAAAAGCTAACACCAGATAAGATAGTAGATAGTGTAATAGCTAGTGATAAGACTATACCTACAAATAAGATTACTGGTTTGGACATTGCCCTAGCTGGTAAAGTTACAGACCAAGAAGCACAAAATAAGGCAAATACTGCCTTACAACAGGCTAAAGAATTTACTACTGCTGAAATCAATAAGTTGATAAATGGTGCTGGTGAAGCCTATGACACTCTTAAAGAGTTGGGAGATTTAATACAGTCTAATAAAGGTATAGCAGAAGCCCTGACTGCTCAAATAGGGAAGAAAACAGATAAGTTTACTAAGGTTATTGGTAATGGAGCTAATAAAGAATTTACTGTTGAACACAACCTAAATTCACAAGATGTTTTTGTAACAGTTAGAGAAAATGAAGCCCCATTCTCACAAGTATTGGCGGATATTGAGTTAACAGATGTTAATAATGTGAAAATCAACTTTGCAAAAGCCCCAGAACAGGATAAGTATAAGGTCATAGTTATTGGATAAGAGGTGAATAGATGAAGGTATTAGGATTAATTGAACAAGATTTAGATATAGTATCTAAGGAGTATGTAGATAAAAAATTGAAAGAAATAAGCAAATCGGGAGCAGAAGCTCCAGACGCCCCAGAGGGATATGTAAAGATAGACCTTCTTAGCTTATGGGCAGTATACGGATTAAACGAAGGTATCCATAATAGAGTATCTGATGCATTAGGATTTTCAAAACTTCTTCAAAAGTGTATCACAAAAGAAAAAACGCATCTAATATCACCTGATATTGATGTTGAAAAACAGGTTATAACCCCACCAGAGCTTCTTGATATAGTTAAATCCAATCGTATATGCTATATCAGCGAGCGTGACTATTTAGAGGGTGTCTGCTATTATTTTGAGCGTATCAGAGCAGGGGTTAAATCGAATATACTAGTACCGATATTATGGGCTGCTCTTAAAGGAAAAGGAGAAGGACACACCAAAAAAGAACAGATATACGAAGATATATTTGAGTTATTAAAAAATTTTATAGCAGTCGATGGAAAAACGCCTATTGGAGATTTTAAAAACTATTCTGGAGAGCCTTTGTCTAAGGACGAAGCAGGATTATTTCAATTAATTGAAGAGAGTCCAGATGTATATGTTAATTCAATGTACCTTAGTGTTGGAGTAGACAATGTAATTGATGCAATATTGTCTAGTAGTTCTGTTGGAACTGAAAACCCTAACTTAAAAGGATATGTAAGGTTAGACCTAATTTCTCTTATAATGTTCTTCCCATCAGAAGAACAATGCAAAGCAATGGGAACTACTCGTGAGGAACTCGCTACTATGCTTATAGGGTCTGCGATGGATTCAGAGGGCATAAGCATTAAAAGTAAACACGAATTTACAACTCTTACTATTGAAAAAATGAATGAAATTGCATTAACAGACCCGATAGTATACGTTGCTGCAGGTGGTTTTTTACCTCTGATTGAAGATATAAAAAATACAGCCACTTCTACTACGGAAAATCCTCAACTTAAAGACTATGTAAAGGTCAACATACCTACACTATATATGATATCTAATCTGATAAAAAGTAATCTACCTCAAAATGCAAGGCTAGATGTAGCTCCAGATGATTGGGTTTTGGCTACACTATCTCTATGTGTAGATAAAGATAAGAAGGATATCAAGACAGAGGGAAAAACTATATTAGAACTTTCAAATACTGTTCGTGAAGCATATATCCTTAAATCACAGTTTGACGACGTAATCACATCAGCAATAAGGGAAGATTTTACACCTATTGGCAAGAGAAAAGGCTATGAGTTAATGAAAACTCACTATGCTATATATCTACTCTCTCTTGCTCATGCAGTTAAAGGTGGGACAGAAGGACTTAACCAGAAATTCTTCAAGTTTATAAAAGATGGCTACGATGTTAATGAGTATGATGTGTTAAAACCCTTAGTCAAAGATTTAGGCTTTACATACAACGAATCTGCCCCAGAGTCAAGTTATAGTGCAAACGCTCTAAGTAATTTTGCAGATAAGCACCCAGAAATATATGTTCCTACTGCATTTACAGAATATGTTAAAGGGACTGCTGGCAACACTGCAGAATTAATTAAACTGTCTTTAGATATGAAACAATATCTTGAAATTCATAAAAATGACCCTAAGATAAAGATTTTAACTGAAAATGAGTACAGATTCTTGCACAATAGAGATGCTAATACTTTATATATTGTAAGGGAGAATTAATATGATTCAAAACGCTAAAGATATTAAATTAGGAGATAAACAAGTTATTGAAATCTGCCTAGGTAATGAACTTGTTTGGAGACTAGGAGGAGCCAATAGAGAATATACTGGTATTCTCTATACGAACAATACGCTTAGAGATAAACTAGCAATAAATAAGAACCAGAGCTACATAAAAAAAGTTGATATTGTAGATAAAGGGCAGAATGTATACGATATAGATATTTATACTCAACCATATACCATGGGTAATGGAATGAAGTTATATATTGAAGATATGAAAATGAAGGATGGTTGGGATTGGGTTTCATATAAGGGTCAAAAGTTGTTAGAAGCAAAATTTAGCTTTAAAGATGTTAAATTCTACCCTAATGATGATACTGCAGAATTGAAAAATGTACGATATACAGCTATTTTTATAGTAACAGCTATGACAAATAAGAATAATACATCTTACAGTAGGCAGAATAGTATGAAGGATAAAATGATTATTTTGGCAATAGGAGATAAAAAGTAATAATAAACAATAGATAAAGGAGAGTAAATAGAATGACTGTTTTAGATATATTTATTTTTTTAAAGGAGTGTGTTAAAACACCAGAAGGAAAAGTTCTTTACTTGTTAGCAATAATCTCAATAGCAATGGTTATAGACTTTATAACAGGCACAATAGCAGCCATAGTAAATCCAAAGATTGAGGTTAAATCAAAAACCGGCATAAATGGGATTCTTAGAAAAATAGCAAGTATGCTACTATTGATAGTGTTCTTACCACTTAGCGTACTAATCCCTAATGGTGCAGGAATGGCTCTAGTTTGTACTCTATATGGTGGTTATCTTGTATTTGAAGTTAAGTCTATCATAGAAAATATAGAGAAAAATGGTACAGATACAACTTTATTTAAGAATATATTAGAAAAAATATCCAATAACAAAATGACAAATGATTAATCAATATATAAGGGTAGTCTTAGGGCTACCCTTTATTTTTTTGAAGGATGTGATAAATAATGACTAAACAAGATATATTTATTGACAGAGTTAAGACTTTAGCTATTGAGGGATGGAAAATAGGAAAAATCCTTCCTAGTGTAACAATAGCACAAGCTTGTTTAGAGTCAAGATGGGGCGAATCAGAGTTAGCGACTAAAGCTTATAATCTCTTTGGCATCAAGGCTAAGAAGGACTGGAAAGGTGAAAGCTACACAGCTAGAACTGCTGAATATGATAAGGATAACAAGCAATTCTTTATTAACGCTCCATTTAGAAAATACAACAGTTGGGATGAATCACTTTTAGACCATGCTAAGTTCTTCCATGAGGATTGGAGAGAAGCCCACTATAGCACTCATGGAGTTATTGGTCAGACAGACTATAAAAAAGCTTGTAGGGGTTTGCAAAACGCAGGATATGCGACAAGTAAAGATTATGCAAGTATGCTTATAGACCTAATAGAGAAGTACAGGTTATATGAATACGATAAAGGTATCAATGACCTATCTCCTACTCTACCCCACTCTACTGAAAAAGAAAATTATGACTTAGTAACCTACTCCAATGAGATTGATGAAATCCCAGCTAGAATGATTACTAAGAATTTATATATACCTAGTTTAAGTGTTGATTTATACAACACAGTTAAAGACAGATACCACAAAGTCTTGCATGTTGGTGGCTCTAATGCTCCATCTGGTACTGTCAAGGTTATAGCTGGTAAAGATAGAGATGAAACTATCGACCTAGTTCAACAATTTATAAAAGAAAATAGAAAGTAGGATTCATATGGAAGAAATTAAAGTAAATATATTTGATGAAGAATTATATAAAAAGAATTTAGAAGAAAATACTTTTCCTAATGAGGGAGATTTTGAGAACCTTTCTAAAGAAGATATAGACAGATTAAAGGAAGAAGGATTGATATAATGAATGGGGTAATTTGTGGTGTATTAATAGAAGAATTACCAGTACCAGGTTGGAACAGAGGTATAAAGATGACCTATAGAATGACCCCTAAAGGTGTGGTTGCTCATAATACATGGAATACTGCTAAGGCAAAAGCAGAAGCTTCATACATGGTAGGAAATCCAAAATGGGTCAGTTTCCACTCTGTTGTAGATGAAGAAAAAGTGGTTGAATCCATTCCATTCAATTACAATGCATGGCATTGTGGAAACCAATACGGAAATATGAACTACATAGGAGTTGAGATAGCAAGGTCTAGAAGCGATGAAGCAACATTCTTAAAGGCAGAAGATAATGCTGCTAAGTATATAGCTGGTATATTAAAGAAATATGGTTGGGGTATTGATAAACTATACTCTCACCAACAAATGAATGGTAAATATTGCCCTCATAGAACATTAGATTTAGGCTATGAGAGATTTAAAAATAAGGTTAGGAAATACCTGGGCGAAAATGTTACATCTAACCCAGTAAACACTAATACCAACCAGTCAGAATATATTGTGGTTAATGGTGGATATTCAGTAAAGACTAGCACACCTAATGACACTTTAACTATAAGAGAAAATCCAAATGCTAATTCTAAGAAGATAGGAACATATAGGGATGGCTCTGTTATATATGTAGAAAAGGTATATAAGTCTAGTTCTAATGGTACATGGTACAAAATACCTAAAGTTGGTTTTGTATCTGCTAAATACTGTGTTGAAATACCTTCTACCCCTAAGGAAGATGAAGTTAAGCCTTCTGTTCCAGTAGAAAAAGAAGATGTTAAGCCTAAAACAGACTATCAACTTGTCCTTTACAACAACAATGTAGATAGAAACTATGCTGAAAGAATAGAACTTGAATTGGCTATACCTAAAATGCACCTTGAGGATTATCTAAAGGTTAAAGATAAATATACTAAGGTTATCTTCGTTGGTGGATATAAAGATATTCCAGAGGTTGCTCTTAGATTAGCTGGTGCTGATAGAAAAGAAACTGAAAGTAAAGTTGAAGAATTTATAAAGAATAATAGATAGGGGAACTCTCCTCTATCTATTTCTATGCAAAGGAGAAAATTATGGCAAGAAGAAGAAATGTTTATAATGTTTTTCAGACAGAAGAAGTCTTGCAAAAGATAAATAAACATAACAAAGAAATAATAGAAGAATATGGACTTGAACTAAAAGCTAAGAATAAGTCTGCAGGAACTATAGTTCAATATCTTAATGATTTAAAGATTTTAGCTTGTTATATATGTGAGTATGAGGACAATATTCCCTTCTATGAAGTAACTAGAAAGCAATTAAGGAATTTTGTTTTAGAAATGCAAGAAAGAGATATGTCTACTGCTAGACTAAATAGAATGTTATCATCTATAAGGACTATGTATGATTTTGCTGTTGATGATGAAGATTATGAAGATTTGTATTTAAAGAATCCTGCAGCTAAAATCAAGGGTCTAGCCAATAAAAAAGTTAGGGATATTGAGTTTTTAACAAGAGAAGAAGTTGACAAACTATATGATTATCTAATGAAAGAAAAACTATATCAGCAAGCCTTGTTATTGGCTTTACTGATAGATACAGCAGCAAGAAAAAATGAAGTCTACCAGGTACAAAAAGATAGCATTAAAGAAGATGACATATTTACTAATGAGGTTATCGGCAAAGGTGGGAAGAAATTTGAACTAGTATACAACTCTCTTACAGTAGATACCTTTAAAAAATATATCAGACAAAGAGGTAGGGATAAAGAGAATTTCTTATGGTACAAAAAAGACCCTAATGGGAATATAAGGGAGCTTAGCGTAAAATCTCTATATGATTGGGTAAAGAACTGGAATTACTACTTAGAAGAAATAACTGGTAAAGAATATGACTTTAATATACATAGTTTTAGGCATACTGCCTTAGAATTGCTAAGCACAGGAGAACATTACATATGCGAAAAGCATGGTGGAATTAAAGTAGATTTAGAGGTATTACAGGCTTTAGCTAATCATAATGATATGTCTACTACAAGCTCATACTTAAAGGAAAAGAAAAAGGATATGCTATTAGAGGTATTTAGACCTAGATAGGAGATTATATGACTAAGAGAACAAATGAATATTCAGAGATAAAACATGGAGATTACTTTACTAAAGAAGAATTTGATGAATTAACTCTCCCTACTCCACCAGCTTATATAGACCAAATGAATATTGAATATATGTGGAATAATGGTTTTACCGGGAAGGATATTAAGGTAGCTGTAATAGATACTGGTTGTGATATAGAAAATCCACTACTAAAAGATAAGATTATCCATGTATGTAATTTATCTAATGATGACGAAGAAGATAGAGATAATGTTACAGATTACTTAGGACATGGAACTCATGTTGCTAGTCTAATAGCTGGAGATAAATACTTAGATGGTAGGTTTATGGGAGTTGCCCCAGATGTCCAATTAATGATATATAAAGTTGTAGATAAGAATGGTGTTGCAGACTATGATATAATTGCACAAGCTATATATGCAGCCTGCCAGAGAGGTGCTAATATAATTAATATCAGCTTAGGGGGGAATGTAGAAGCTCCACAGATACATGAAGCTATCAAGATGGCAAATAGGATGCAAGTGCCTGTTGTGGGTGCTAGTGGCAACTCTGGAGATGGTAGTGATGAAACAACAGAAATACTATTCCCTAGTTGTTATGAAGAAGTGATTCAGGTAGGTTCGATTAATGATAAATTTGAAATATCTTCCTTCTCTAATACTAACCAGTTTGTTGATTGTGTTGCTATGGGAGAAGAAGTAATAGGTTGTTCTTTTAATGATGGATTCAGAGTGTTGAGTGGTACATCACAGTCTGTCCCATTGGTTGTAGGTGCATTAGCACTATTAATGGAATGGTCTAAAAAAGAATATGGAAGAAGATTAAGTGAGGTAGAGATATATTCTCTATTGATTAAGAATACTAAAAGTATAGAAAATGTATCAAGAAATGCACAAGGTCATGGATATATATGTCTAAATCCCCATATAAGTAAAGGGGATATATCCTCTAATCCCCATACAAATGAAAATTAACCCTAGAGATTTTACTCTAGGGTCTTTTTTTTTATGTCTATAATAAGATTTCATTCATTACATCTACTGCTTGTCCCTTAGCTTCATCAACCAGGTGAACATATACTCTGTCTGTACAGTATTTAGATTTATGATTAAGCATCTGACCTACTGTCTTTAAGTCCATACCTTTATGGAAAAGATAACTAGCGTAGCTATGTCTTAAACCGTGGAATGTTACATTCTCAATCCCTAAACTCATCATATATCTCTTAAACTGATTAGATAATGTTGCTGTAGGTATTACTTTAAAATTCTTGCCATAGAATAACAGGTTTTCATTATCTCTAAATCCAATAGATATTTGCCATTCATTCCATTGTGCCTTGTATTCCTTTAAAGCCTTTACAATGAAGTCTGGCATTTTTACAACTAAGTCATTCTTGTTCTTAGTGAATTTCTGTATGGTATGTTTTCCGTCTTTCTTTACCACTATCTGACAAACCTTTAATGTTTCTTCTTCAAGGTCTATATTATCCCAGCTCATAGCTAATACTTCTGATTCTCTAAGCCCTAAGCCAAAAGCTAATAGTATCTTCAATCCTAATTCAGTACCTTTAGTATCTTCTAGGATATAACTTATCTGCTCCATGTTTAGGCAGTTGATTTCAGCACTTGTCTTAGACTGTTTGCCCCATACTATTAGGCTACTTGTTACATCGTGCTTAATGTAATCTCTATAAAGGGCATACTGGACACCTTTTCTTATTACTGTCTTAATTTGAGATACCATACCACAACCATACTCTTTAGCCTTTTCATCTAATAAATCTTGTACCATACCAGTAGTTAACTGTTGTATATATGTCTGTCCTATACCTTTTGATATATGGTTATTGTATATGTTCCTATAAGAAAGAAATGTATTTGCCGATATCTTATCTCCTCTTGATTCCTCTTTCTTAAATGCCCCTTCTATACACTCATTAAGGGTAATTTTGCTTACCTTCTTCTTGTTTAAGACATCCTCACCCTCATCTATCTTTTTCTGGGTAATTTCTTCTATGCAACGAGCTTCGGATTCGTCATCAAAAAGTCCCACTCTTTTATATTTATATTTTCCATTTAGTTCATCTTTGCTTACTATTACTACTTCATACTTTCCTTTACAGTTTCTTGTTTTGGCTCTAACACTTGCTTTCATGACTTTTCCCCTCTCGTTAATAAGTTTCTTTATGTATTTATTATAGCATATCTAAAGTTGCTTTTCAATACTTTTTTTAAACTTTTTTTAAACTCTATAAAAAAGAGGGGAATCCCCCTCTTAATTATTATTCATTATCCCAGTCAATCTCTGTATCAAGTCCAGCAAATAGCCCTTGTCTTAGATAATCAAGACTATCTATCTTATCTTCTTCACTAATATCAAGTCTGCTTATACTCTTTTTGCAATACGATATAAGAAAACTTACTTCTTCAATCATATCTAATACAGACTCACACTCTATATTACATCTCATTCTATCATCTTTAGTTCTTTCTACTTTTAGCATTTTTACTTTAACTCCTCATAAATTAATCTTTCTAGCTCTATATTGATTTCTTTATAATCATCTAGTCTCAAAGTATCCCATGGGGTTTTAGGGTTTAAACTTCCATCTCTGTTGAGAAAATAATCATTTGTACAAAGTGGATAATCTTCTGCTTCTATTATTATCCTTTCTGGATTATCTTTTCTAATAGTAAGGTAAAGTTCTCTTAAAATAAGACTCAATGCTTTCTCATACAGATTCTTCATTCTTCTATATTCAAGCAAAGCATGTACTTCGCAGTTGGCAAAATTCTCAATCAGCTTTGATTCACAATTCTCTTTAGAATATTTAGCATCTATTTGCCCTTTTTTAATCTCGTCCATTTTATCTATCAAATAAGGAAAAGAATCTCCTATAAAATTCAGTTCAAAGATGTCATTTCTGATTTTATTTATTTTTTTAACTGTTCTTTTTAATTTAAAAAGCACAATCTTCTTCTTGAAGAATGAAACATTTTCTTTTTTCTCAATTTGTTTGATTACTTGTTCTTGTATCTTAAGCATATTTATCACCAAACTCTTTCTTTACAGCTATAGCTATGCTTATAGCATCATATATATCACTTGTCTTGTTCTTTCCAGGCTTATCGCTATACTCTCCAATGTCTATGTAGTTGTCTTGAACATATTTTGCAACATCTTCCTTAGTAGCCTTTCCATTACCTGTAACTATCTTTTTAACTGATGTAGGGGCAAGATACTCTATTGTCAAATTATTCTTTGCAATCATCCTCATAGTTGCCCCTAATAGCTTTCTCAACACCATGATGGTATTTGTCCTGCTAGAGATATATTGGTTTTCTATCCCAACACAATCTAAATCAGTTATATGTTCTTGTATCATATCTACAATATGATTTATTCTCTCATCTTCTGTTTCAAAGTCTTTGACAGAAGTATTGATTTTTCCATAATCTATTACCTTGTCATCCTCAAGTATCGCCCAACCTGTTGAAGTCATTGACAAGTCTAATCCTAATATTTTGATTAAATCAACTCCTTATAAATTTAATGGATTTACATACCTAAGTATTGCATGATTTAGTTCGTCAATTAGCATTTGCTGTAGGTAGAGTATCTCATCTGGCTCTAATCCATTAAATAATCTTCCATAAAATAAACTAATTTCTTCTCTATAATTTTCATCCCTATCAAGGAATGGTTTACTTGTGTCTATCATTTGCTTTCTCCAATATACTTTTTAAATATCTTTTATGCTAATAATTAAACATTCCATTCAAGAGTGTATCTTAACCTTTCTCTGTAGATATCTCTTAGCATATTATCAAGAAATGTGGCAATCTCTAAGTCTGTTGAGTCTGCCAATTTATTTTCCTCTATATACTTTATCTTTTGGTTGAGTAATAAATAGCATTGTTTTGCATAATATAAACCGACTTCTTCGCTTTTCTTTATTGATAGGATTTCTTCCCTGGAATAGATATCCTCTGATGTTAATGATTCCTTAAAGGTCTTTTTGTTGATAAAAAATGATTCTATAAAGTTATGCAAAAACATAAGATAGTATACATGTTTACCTAATTTATTGGTATCATAATCCCTGTTAATTAATTTCATTTTACTCTCTGACATACCATATATAGATTTTAATAATCTTATTTCATCTATTCTAGCAATATCTTCTCTCCTAGAAAGCAGCCTTTCAACCCAATATCTGTAATTTGGATTAATACTGATATAATCAGAAAATAATATTTCTAAAAAATTAATATTTGGTTTCTTTAAGCATTTTATAAACGAATACAAATCCTTATAAACAACATGTTCTGTATGACGGGATATTTCTTTTCTTTCTACCAGACTATTTAAATCAAGCAAGTATATTGCTTTGATATCAATATCTGAATCTTTTGTTTCTAAACCATAATTTTGAGAGCCATATAATCCAGCAAAAAGAAATTCTCCATCATCTCTCTTTATGTTTTTGACTAGAAGTTCAAAATTATCTTTCATCATCCTTAATCCCATGTCCATTGTCCTATCTCCTCTATCAGTTTAACTCTATATATCTTCTTCGCACATCTCATTCTCAAATGTATTGTAATCCACATAATTACGATTTATCGCTTCTCTTAATTCGTCTTCGGAAAGACTATTTATATAGTTTCTAAGCATCTCAACTTCTTCTTCTAATGTTAATTTCTTTACCATCTTGATACCCCCTCCTCTTCAACAACCTCTAGTGTCATTCTATTTCTCTGCTTAACATTTCCTCTCCAATCAACGAATGCAGGATAAAACATACGTGACACATAATATAGTTTTTGTTCCGTGTGGGATAAAGAGCTTGTATAATACGAAAATATATCTTGTTTAAGGGCATTTATATCTTCTTGTCTTTTTATAGCTTCCGATATTTGAGGAAGTTCCTTTTTGTCAGGATGTCGATTTAACCACCTAACCCATTCATATAAAAAATCTACATAATTGACCCTAACTGGTTCGGCTAGTCCACTCTCATCAAGGTGAATATTTAGATTTTTATAAAATTCCTCGTCAAAATAATTATCGTCCTTTATTATTTGAAATTCATCCATGATTTTATTGTAAGCTTTATCTTCTACTCTCAGATAGTGCCTGATTGACATCTACTGCTCTCTCCTTTCGTCATTCTCAACTCCAAACCAATACTTTATAAGCCTATCTTCGCCAATTTCATCTATTACTTCCCATGCGATTTCCTCACTTTCAAAATATAGAATACCAACATTTATATAGTGATAAACGCCTATGTCTAGTGTCTTATCATCATGATGATATTCTATATGGTAATTACGCCCATTATGTTTAAAAGGTCTACTATACTTTTTCATGATAGTTTCTATTTTTCTTCTCTCTTGTTCAAACTCTGCGTCTTCTCTTGTCAAGAACACATTTCCTGCTTCTCTTATGTATTCATCCAAACGAGATGAAAAATAATCAATATTTATGTCTCCAGTAGTCCGTAAGACATAATATTGTTCGCTATCTTCTTTTTTTAAATCCCATACACTCTTAGGTTTTTGTTCTGCTTCTGCCTTTTCCATTATCAATGCTTGTATATCTCCCCAGTTATCTTCTATTATCTTTTTTAAATCTTCTCTCATCTAAATCTCCCTACTTAAGTTTATTTAAATAAAATATATAAAACTATCAAAATGATAATCGGTAGTGCCACACTTATAATGGAGGGTAAAAGAACTAACCACCAAGCTGCTTTTATATACCCTAATATCTTTAATATTATTAAGACTATTTGAAGTAAGCCCCCAAAACCCAAGTCCTGTTTGTGTAGATGTTTGTTTACTCATAACTCCTCCTAATATATACTTGTTTCTGACTTATCATCTCTTACTCTATGATTGTAGCTTGCAAAACCAAGAGAATACCCATCTCTAGTTTCATTCTCTGTTATTTTTTGATACTTGACTTCAATGATTTTTCCCAGATAGTCTTTTTGGTTCTGCCATATTTCTTCTCTTTCTTCATCACTAAAGCCTGTCCCAATAGAACATATGTTCTTTTTGTCTTTGTAATCAAATTCGACTTCTAAAGCACCTAATCTGCCTTTATGCTTTCCATCTCCAGCAATAAATCCTATTATTCTTACATCTGCAATTAGATTTTTCTTTAGCTTAAGTATCTTATCAGACCTTTTGCCTTCCCATGAACCCATTGAGGAATTAATCATTATTCCTTCCTTACCTTGCCTATCACACTCATTAACCAAGTCTATTAGCATATCGTGAGTAACTGTCCCTTCATACCAAAAAGGTCTTTCTTTTATTGACTTTATATGAATATCAGAACCTAGGGTATTTCTCATCTTTTCTATATACTTTACAGTCTTGTTTAGTCTGTCAACAAAAGGTATTGGACTATAACCCTTGTAAAAATCTTCTAAAGGTATATAGTCAAACATAATAAACTCAATATCTGGCTTAGAATCTGCTTTAGAGTTCATTAGTGAACAAGTCTTTTGGAATCTATCTTCATCTGTCTTAAATTCACCAGTTGCCAAAAATTCTCCGTCATATGCTCCATCACCCAACACACTAAATGAGTTTAACACATGGTCTATACCAACAAACTCTTTGCCTTGCCTTGATATAGCTCTTATAGTGTCTTTATCTTTAATAATGACTCCTCTTATCCCATCTAGCTTTTCAGAAATTATATAAGGGACTTTAAAATTAAACAATCCCTTCTCATACCTATCCATATAGGTCTTAGCTCTCATAAACTCTATTGTCTGAATAAAGTTTGGAATTGCCTGGTTAATCGCCTTTACATTGACTCCTATCTTCAAAGACTGAGTGATTATTTCCTTGATAAGAGACTCATATTCTTTATTCTGATTTATGTACGATTGAACCTCTGATACAACTTCACCTGTTCCAGTATTGTTTTTTGTTACATAATCCAATATCTCACTAAAAGTCCTGCTTGTAGTATGAGTTGCTAGATTTTTCTCTATCTTTTTCTTGCTTATGCCAGACTTTATGCTAGGGTCTATGCAAAACTTTAAGACCTTGAATAATAATTCATTTCCTTCGTCATGCAATTGCTTTAGTTTAAATATCTTTGCCTTGGAACTAGAGATGCCCTTTAAGGTATCTATCTGTTCCTGCAGCAATTTTAGGTTTTCCATCCCTCTCATCTCCTTTCTTATAAGCCCCATGACTTCTGCATTGAGTCAATAGCTAATCTATTCACCTTGTAAGCCCAGTTGCCACCAACACAATACTTTGAGCCTATGCTCCATACATTTCTTCTCCCGTTATTTATATATCCTCTGTATAGAAAATCTTGCATATAGTATAAACATTCTTCTTTAGATGAAAAAGTCCTAAGACCATTCCTTCCCATAACTCCACCAACATTGTTTCTTGCTCTGTAGCTATAAGATGTTCCATTTCCAGTTTCTAGCCTAACCACACTTGCCAAAAATAAAGCATTTATCGGTTTCTTAGAGTTTTCTATCTTATAAAATGCTGGTGCTAATGACTTCATATTTTTAGGCAATAGCTGTTCAATCTTTTCCTGGCTTAAACCACTCTTTACCCTAACATCATTCTGGCTATAGCCACCTCTTGTCTTTGCTTCTGCTCCACCTATTGATGCGGAAATCACTAATAATGTTGCTACTAATACTACTAATATCTTCCTCAATTAATCACTACTCCTTTACTCTTACTTGAAATCCCATTCATCTTCTGGGGTTGTATCCCCACCCAATTTGTAATCTAACTTTTGTGCATTGATAAGCTCATTCATTCCATACATGAGTAATTCAAAAGCTTCTTTCCTTGTCTTGCCTATAGCAAAAAAGTTAAAGAATGGCTCACCAATATCGACAAAGTAACTCTTATAAAGTCCATCTGTTACCTTATCTATGTTTACTTCTAGTTTAGTCCTCATTTTCTTCTACTCCCTTCTCATCTTTCCAAACTCTTGCAACTAAAACTGTTGTTATTACAGAAAAAATAATCATCAAAACTGACATAAAAATCTCCATAGGTTCTGTCCTACTCATCAGAGTGTCTATATTTAAAGCAATAATTAAATAATTTGCTCCAAATAGTGTTCCAGGACACCAGCCATGGATATCATATTTAATCATTACTCCTATAAAAACCGTCCCAATAATTATAAACAACACAACCTTTAAGGCTAACATATTAACATCCCTCCATTATATTCTTAGCTAAACTCAATACAGTTAGCTGTCCAACTCCCCTGGGAACTGGTGTATAACTAAAATCTGTATCACAATCCATTGTTGTATCTAAATCTCCACACATCTTCCCATTCTCATCGAATGAGATGCCTACATCTATAAATGTACAACCACTAGGTATCTCTGTTGCCTTAAAGTATCTAGGTATTCCAATCCCACTTACTATATAGTCATAATCTTTGAAGATACCTATTAGTTTTTCTTTGCTGACCTTACTATGAGCCACAGATACCAACATATTCTCATCCAACAATATCTTCTGTAAAGGCTTTCCCACCAAATCACTTCTATTTATAATTAATACAGACTTTCCACTTAATGAGGGGTCTATATGCTTCATATAATCTCTTATACCTCTTGCTGTACAAGGTATATAGGCTTTCTGTCCTGTATAGAACCTCTCTTTACTCTCAAGGCTCAATCCGTCTACATCTAAGTCATAGGAAATCCTAAGCAGGTTATCCTCAATACGCTTGACCTTATCTGATAATGGTAACTGAACCATATATGGTCTTTTGAGGTATTCTGCATGGTCTTTCTTCCTGATTAGGTCATATCGGTCATATATGTCTAATTTTGTGTGTTTACTGACATTTACGTCAATTCCAACAGATTTTAGCCTTTTTACCTTATTTCCCACATATTTATTGGAAGCAGGGTTATTTCCTGTCTGGAATATAGTGAACGCAATGGGTTCAGACCCATTTTCTTGAGAATTTAAAAGGGTACTTTTATCACGCAATTTTTCGTATTCTTTGTCTACATATCCCATAACATCTAATTCTTTCATACTTTTCTCCTTTCTTTATTTATATTAATATCACATCATACTCAATTTTGCATTTTGTTAAATATAATCATTGGGAGAATATCCCATAATAATCTCTTTATCTATCAAGTCCTTCATAATGTCTTGGACTTTTTTATGTACTAACTTTGTGTAACTTGAAACCCTTCCCTTTCTTATATCATGTTGATAATCGTATGGCTGAAAAAAGTCCTCATCAAATATATCAATCTCCACGCTATTTTCAAAAAGATTTATAGATATGTCAAAGCTAATAGAACCAAATACTCTTTTGAGCAGATAGTATTCTCCATCTAAATAAGAAAACCCATTAGCAAAAAGTTTCTTTGGTGTTGCTTTAAAGTGAGGAACAATCCTTGAGTTTTTACCTTCTTTATTAGTTGGCACTTCAAAATTGATTTTTATATTGCAATCTTCTACCTCTTTGTTTTGTTCGATGGCTTCAAAAATCTCTTCTTTAGCACGCACCCTCTTACATTCCTCAATAAAGCATCTAGCTTTTTTCTTTGACCCAAATAAACCAATAGACCAATTATTTTTCTTATCACAATGACATAATTTATCAGCTAAGATTTCAACATCTTCAAAATCGTCTAATTGAAAATATATAGAACCAAACTCATCTTTGTATCTAAGATATTTAATCATATTTTCTCCCCTCTCATATACTTTATATATATTATACCATATCTAATATTGCTTTTCAAGCGTTTTTTAAAAATATTGCATTACATAAGCCATGTAGTACAAAAATGCTTTATAGTTTCCTTAACTCCAATGTCACCTATGTATAGCAGTCTACCTTCTTCCTTATGCTTGGTGATGTCCTTAGATTCCATAGTCTTTCCGTTGTCCTTGAACACACTAGCATTTGCCAGATAGCCAAACATCTCTGCTAAATACTTCTGCCTATCGTTAAAATAGCACACATATTCGATTTTTTTTAACTTTTCCAGACTATTTATCCTCTTATCGACAAACCATCTTAAATACGATATTATAGTCTGCCTATTGTCTTTGTATCCTAGACCACTCAAGTAATATAAATCTCCTGCATAACCCTTCTTTATCACTTCCCAATGACTTAATCCTTGTCCATCTACCTCTACAGTAGTTACATTAGGAAAACAGTAATCTTTAAGTACATGCCCCAGACTTATCAGATTTCCATTACAAGTTTCGATAACACTTGCAGTCTTTTCATAGCCTATACTTGCTAATCTCAAGATTCTTTCCTTGCTTAGCTTATAGCTTTCTCCACTAAACTTAACTCTTGACTTGTCCCAACCAAACTTATCAAATAAGGCTCTAAGCATATCTGCAGTTATTTCCTCTATCTTTGCCTTGTTATGGTCTGCACCAAACACTTCCAAAGTAATATCTGTTGGATTCTGCCAAACATTAAACGTCTGAAAATCTTCCTTAATAACTCTAATACACAACTTACTGTCAATCATGTAGTGAGTTATTCTTTTTCTTGCATACTTTAAATCATTCTTGTAGGCATTGTACCTGTCTACAACACTTGAATTTCCGTTTACATGGACTCTCAAGTTCACCTTTTTTGGTATTGGTGTTCCATCATTGAATATCAAATAGTCTTGCTTGTTAAAAATATGAGGGTATTCTTCTAATTTCCACATATTACTTCCTCCCTAATTCGTATAGAATTACTTTATTTTCCTTTAAACTTCTCTTAACATCAATTAATCTCTGATTAGTAGACCCAGCAAAAGCATAAGTTAAATCTGCCTTATCCTGTTCAAATTTTCCGTCTACTAAGACATCTATATATTTCAGTATTTCTCTTTGGTATTTGTTATCAACTATATCTTCCCATAAATATCCAGACCAGACCCAAATATCTTTTTGAGGGTATCTTTCTCTTATGTTCTCAACTATTTCTGTACATTTAAATACATTATTTAGGTGTAGTGGCTCACCACCTAAGAGGGAAAATCCCTCTATTTGTGGTCTACCAACTTTTGTTAATATGTCATTCATAGTTTCGTTTGTAAACTTCTTGCCATAACTAAAGCTCCACAAGTCTTTATTGAAACAATTATGGCAGCCATGAGTACATCCACTTACAAACAAACTAACTCTTATTCCTTCACCATTCGTGATGTCTAATGGTTTGATATCGGCATAATTCATTTATAGATGATTTACTCTTTCCCTAATTTCTGCTGTTCTACCTAAATTCCAGAAATTAGTTCCGATATACCCACAAGAACGCCTAACAACATTCATCTCATTCTTATCTCTGTTCCCACAAGAAGGACAATACCACTCTAAATTTTCATCGCATTGTATTTCTCCTGTAAAGCCACACTTGTAGCAGACATCTGGCTTGCTGTTAATTTCAGCATACTGGATATTATGATACATATAATTGATTAATTCTTTTACAGCCTTTATGTTCCTTGATAGGTCTGGAACTTCCACATAAGATATCACTCCACCCAAACTTAGGCTTTGGAACTCTGCTTCAAAATCAAGTTTACTAAAGGCATCTATTGGCTCTGTAATAGATACATGGAAAGAGTTAGTGTAATACTTCTTATCTGTAACACCTTTGATTTCTCCAAATCTCTCTCTGTCTATTCTTGCAAATCTATATACTGTTGATTCTGCAGGTGTTCCGTAAAGACTAAATCCTAAGTTTGTTTCAGCTTTCCATTCAGAACACTTCTTGTTAAGGAAATCCATAATCTCTAATGCAAATTCCTTACCAGCCTTATCTGTATGAGAAACACCAAACATAGCCATTACACATTCATACATTCCTAGATAGCCTAATGATAGCGTTGAATAACCATTCATTAAGTATTTGTCTATTGTGTCATTTCTATCTAGCCTAGCTATAGCACCATGCTGCCAATGTATAGGAGATACACTTGCCTTAGTCCCTTTCAGGAGATTATGTCTCATCAATAAAGCTTCCTTACATAGCTCTGTTCTTCTATCCATTAGTTTCCAGAATAACTCTATATCTCCATTAGCAATAATTCCTATCTGCCCCAAGTTAAGAGTAACTACTCCCTGATTAAATCTTCCATACCACTTATATTTACCATTCTCGTCAATCCATGGAGATAAGTGGCTTCTACACAAGCAGGATGTATGTTTCCATACTGGTTACCTGCCCCGACTATATCTTGACAAACATTCGTCTGTCCCTTGCGCTTCCAATCAAGGATTTTCACCTATCATGTACTCTACTCATTTATTCATATCCTAAGATACTATACTTTCGATAGTCTGTTGACTTTCTTTTACATAATTATGTAAAATATTAGCACTGGATTGCCATATCTTTCGACTTAGGTTTCCCAGTTAGCATATCTATTAGTTGTCATTTCCTACAATTACTAATCGTTAGATACACACCCTAGTTTTCTAGGTTCACAAGGTTTTAGATGAGCAATATTTTTACCCATCGGTGGGAAAGCTTCACCATAATTACTCTCCATAATCTTCTTGGATTGATAATCTGGAACTAATCTCTTAGCAGTACAATAAGCTGCCAATTCAGTTATATAATCATATTTTCCACCCTCAAAGCAGTTATCCTCATCAAGAAGATACACTAGCTTAGGGAAAGCTGGACTTATCGTTTGTCCCTTATAATTCTTCATACCATCTATTCTTTGTTTAATGATTTCCTCACATATCAGAGCCATTTCTTCTTCGTATTTGTGTCCAACCTCAACTTCTAGATATATTGTAATAAAGGGACTCTGACCATTAGTCGTCATTAGTGTGTTGAGTTGATAATTAATTGTCTGCACACCACTTTTTAACTCTCTTAACTTCATACCTTCAGCCAGCTTTTGAGATGTTTCAACATCTAGCTTCTGCTCCTTAAGAAAGTAATCAAAATACTTGTCATATGTTCTTCTTAGGTATGGTGCTAGATGCTTAATGGTGATACTCTGTCCTCCATACTGATTACTTGCAACTTGGCTTATAATTTGAGTGGCAACAGTACAAGCAGTCTGGAAAGACTTTGGACTCTCAACCATTTTCTCATTAATTACTGTCCCATTATCTAACATATCTTCAAGATTGATTAGACAGCAATTAAAGTTTGGTTGTGCCATATAATCCATATCGTGTATATGTATAGCTCCCTCGTCATGAGCCTGTAAAAGATGAGTTGGAATCAATCTTCTTCTAGCTATGTCTTTAGATATTTCACCAGCCATCAAGTCCCTTTGTGTAGATATTAAAGTCCCATTCTTATTGGAATTTTCCTCCAACACCTCTTTATTTGTATTATTGATTAGTTGGAAGATACTCTCATCCGTAGTATTTTCCTCTCTCTTTTGCTCCCTAATAGTCCTATAATTCTCATAGGCTCTAGCAGTTTCGTTTTGCTTGTGTCTAATTAATTCATTAAAAACAAAAGACTCAATATCATAAATAGATATTTCTTCCCCATACCTCTTAGACAAAATATCTTCCGAATAACTAGCTATTTCTTCTGCTATATCCTCATAGACGATACCACTACCAAAATTCATAGCCTTTAATATCGCTTCCTTTATTTTGTTTGAGTCAAATGCCACTAAACTAGCATCCCTCTTAATTACTTGAATGTTGTTCAAAATATCACTCCTTAATTTCTTATATGCTTAATGTTTTTCCCGTTTGTTCTAGGAAATATTTGTAAATAAAAGACATTGCAAGAGTTTCTAATGAGTTATTATTTACAACAAAAACACTAGATACATTTACAGGGAATCCATTAGGTATCCCCATTCTAATCTCAAAGTCTGTGAACTGCTCATTTTCTGCATTATCTCTAGCCAGAAAATCTTCTTCTGTTGCTCCTCGTTCCATAAACCTCTCTTTTCTCAACTTTTTTTTAGCATTTACATATATGACCTCAAACTTAGTATCTGGCATTGTTTCCAGGAAGGTTTCTATACCACAAGGGTCTATAATGTAAAAATCAGAATCCTCAAACTGTTCTAGTGTAGCAAAATATTCATTCCCATTAATTACTGTTGTAGCGACCTTATGAGAAAATGTCTTTGCTTCTTCTTTTGTTATAAATATATGGTCTGTATCAGACGCATTCCTCTTTTCTCTTGTTGTGTAGGACTTTAGAATCTTAGCTCCCATATTCTCTAACATCTTCGCAAGAGTTGACTTTCCAGAAGCTGTTCTTCCTACAATTAATGTAACCATAATTAATTCTCCGTTTCTCTCCTAATTTTCCTTTGGTTCAATCTTAACTTTGTCTAAGTATAAGCAGGTATATTTGTCAAAAGCCCTGTCTATATGATAGTGTCCAAAATACCAATGCTTATATGTTACTAACCAATTAATTGTGTCAAAATATTTTGTTAGGGCGTTATTAAGACATTGGTTGAATAAAGAATATTCAAAATAATTAGTATAACAATGAGTCAAAATATAATCAACTTCCCAGTTGTGTTTCTCTAGGTTGTCCATTCCATATTTCATTTCCTCATAACTAGGTATTTCTTCCTTCCACCATGATATATGCTCTTGTCTGTTCACTTTATCTGTGGATTCAGCACCACCCATACAAAAATACTTGTTTCCATCAATGGTAAAGATTTCTCCTCTCATTAAGTGATATATGTTTTCACTAACCTTATGAGCTTTACCGCCTAGATAATCAACTACAGGATATTGATTAAGTAGGTCAAAATTCTCATGGTTGCCATCAATGAATAGAACAGTAAATGGCTTATTTTCCAACCACCTTCTCCAATACAAAATTTCATCTGATTCATCCCATGTTAAACCAAAATCTCCTAAGATAATTACATAATCATCTCTTGTTAAATGCTTCTGTTCTGGAAAATTCCTGGTATTTAACTTGGATATATCGATTCCACCATGTATATCTCCAAATAAATAAACTATAAAACCACCTCCTCATACTAAAATCTTATTTACATACTTAGTTTTCTTGCCTTTCGCTCTCTTAATGTCAATCTGTTCTTTGATTTTCTCCTTATATTTTGTATCATTGCTTATCCTTATAAGGCTTTCTAAGAATCTGATTGATTCATTATGAGGGATTTTTTGTGAGAACATAAGGTCTATTACACTCTTAGATTTTTTAAAGGACTTCAAATGAGTATGCCCCGATTCAAAGCCCTTCTTAGTGTTGTAAACTATATATCCTCCACAGCCCTTAAAGATTATATACTCTCCTCGTTGATAAATTACATTATCCACCTACTCACCTACTTTTATGGTTGATAAATTACTTTTGCTTTAGTAACCCATAGGTCAAACTCTGTCTTAGACTTGACCCATTTATCGCCCTCTAAGACATTCTTTTGAGTTTTTTCTAATTCTTCAATTTGAATTATAGAATTTTCTTTAAGTTTTGGTATCACTCCCTTTTTTGCCCTAAATCTGTACTTATTTCCAGTTCTAACATTGATTACATCTAATCTGTAATCTTTAAACTCATTAAATACAGATACAACATATGTTAATTTACCTAAATCATCAGTTAAATCAAATGCTCCTGTATATTCCATTGAAAAACTAATTTGTTCTGCTTTAGGTAGGTCTATATTATTAATGTGGTTAGATAGTAGTTTGATTAACTTATCTGTATCTATTTCTTTAAACAATTTTGCTGTTTCTTTTCCAGAACATTCCTTCGCTATACTTATTGAAAAATCAAGATTATCCTTCTTTAATTGACTTATAGAACCATACTTCTTATAAAGACTATATAATTCTAAAAGATATTGCTGCTTTCCAAATTCTCTAAAGAAGTCTAGTTTGATTAGTATCTCAAAATGAGTCTTATTCATAGGGTTGTCTTTCATTGAGATTAAGTCGATAAAGCTTATGTCTTTATCTTTCAACCCATAAAGGAACTCTCCTACTTCTTCATTTAGACCCTTTATTGAGGATACACCTTTATAGATAGTGTTGGTTTCTTTATTGAAGAAATATGTCCCTTTGGAATGTCTAAACATAGCTTTCTCAATCTTTATGCCAAAATAAGACAATTCATTTATTAACTTCTTTGTTCTTGCTGAATCCTTCTCATATAAGTTTAGTGTCGCTGAATAATATTCAAGTGGATAATGAGCCTTCAAATAAGCACAATACAGACTATCATAAGCATAAGCTAATGAGTGAGAAGCATTGAATGAATACTTAGACGCATCCTCAACTACCTGCCATGTCTGTTCAAACCCTTCTTCCTTGCCAACTACTTTGACCCAACCTTTATGTAATTGAGCCTTTAGTTTCTTCAACTCATCTTCCTTGAACTTTTTCTTACTTATCTTTTTTATGATTGTATAAGTTTCCGACTCCTCAACTCCCAACCATATTAAGTATTTCATTATTGATTCCTGGTATAACATATAATGGAAGGAATCCTCCAATAAACTATCCAATTCTTGTACTCCAGTAGTGTAGGGTTTCCTTTCTAGAAAATTATGTAATAGGGATTTAAACCCTGGTCTAATAGCAGCAACAAAAGCACATACCTCTGATACAGATTTTGGTTTATACTTCATAACAAGAGGTGTTGCAAAATCAGAGTCTGCCTGATTAACTGTACAAGTTAACCCCTTTTCGTAAATTTTAAAGGTTTGCTCATCAAGTAAATTAGTTAATTCATTTATTGTTGGGATAGGGATATTTGCTAATTCACAAGTATTTTCAACTATCTCATATACTGTTACCTTAAGATAATCGTTTTTTAAATATTTATAATCATCACAACTAGTTTTATCTAGGTTACAACAAATTTGGTCTTTAATTTTTATAAGTCCAAAATGGCTTGGAACACGCTCTGTAGATAACACCATAGAACAAGGACTCGGCGATATTGACTCAATAACTCCAACAAATACTTTACATTCATTTAGTTCATTTTTCCACTTTTCATCATGGAGATAGCTGTTATCTCCTTTGGATTCACATTCAGCTATATGTTTTGCAAATTCGTTATATTCACTGAATGGAATATCTTTCGCTTTGCACCATAATCTAAATGCTCCGGACATTTTTAAGGGTTTATATGTAATTAACCAACCGCAGTATTCTTCCCCTAAGATATCTTCGCTAGCCTTGATTAAGCCATCTCTATTGCTAGTGTTTATATCTATGTCAGGCAAAGATTTAGATTCAAGTATTCTTGTTGTACTCATAAATCTAGTCGGGTATAAAGTTACTGGTGCAATCATTCTATCCATGCCTATTATATCTAAAAGTTTATTAACATAAAATGACCCAGCAGAACCCCTACTAGTAGGGGATATATATGTGTTATATCTTTTTTTTGCTCTCTCTGTAATTTTTTGGTCTATCAAGAAATATTCTTCCATATGGGTATCTTCGATTATCTTGGTTTCTTCTCTAATCGCTTTTAGATACTCTCTTCTTAGCTCTTTAGGAACATTATCTTTTTCTTTCTTCCATAGAGTATTAAGCAGCTCTTTTAGCTCTTTGTTGGGGTTTTCAGATATTTTTGGTATCTTGATTTCCTTATTGTATATGGTTATATCCTCACACTTATCAAAGATTAGGGTATTATCTATTATCTTCAATATCTGACTATTGGAAAATATCCCCTGCTCATCATATCTCTTGACTATATCCTGATAGTCTGGATAATCTAGTACAAATCCATCTTCCTCTGGATAATTGAAACCTTTCCCTTTAAGGAATAAATCCCTATAAACAGAATCTTCTGGCAATATATAGTGCGAATCATTAGCATGAATAAGCTGTATGTCATACATAGAACTAAAGTTCTTCATTCTAACATTATGCTTTATCTGTGTCGGATGATTATGAGATTGAACTTCTAAATAGAAATTGTCCCCAAAATATTCTTTAAACCACTTGATATTATCTTCTGCATAAGGACACCATTCTGCTCCTATGCCTGCAACACACGCACTTGTTACAATTACATCTTTAGGGTCTATACATTTTTCAATCATAGCCCTATCTACTCTTGGTTTGTAGTAGTAACCGTCTATATTAGCATAAGAGAGAATTTCATTTAATTGTTCTACTCCCCTATTGTTCATAGCAATCATAATTAAATGATAATTCCCTCTGTCTTTCTCCTCTGAATTTATATCCTTAACATAATATAATTCAGACCCTACAATCATTCTTATATGTTTATCTTCTGGAAGCTCTTTATTCTTTTTTTCTATTGCATTTAACACATCAAACAAATTTCCTTGATACCCATGTTCTGTTGTAAAATAATTGGTATGACCTAATTCAACCATTCTATCAAGATAATCTTCTATCTTTACAACTACATCAATCGTCTTGATGTTTGAATAGTGGGTATGTTTATGATAGTTGTTGTAATACAATACGTCACCTTCCTTAACTTAAACTAGTATTTTTCTTTAGATAAGATATAGCATCTTCGTTATATTCCTCTAAAGCCCTTCTAATCTCTTTCTTCTCCCTCTCACTGCTCTGTTGCCTCTTCATTTCCTGTATAAGTCCTGTTTGCGTTGCTCTTGTTATGGCTGACTCTATGATGTTGTTAAAACACTCTTTGTTTTTTGGGTGTATAGCCATAAGCATAGCGTAAAAGTGCATTGTGATATTCACATATTCTTCAAATAGAATATCTGGAACACCTCCCATCTTACCATCCTCACCCTTTGCCAAATCAAAATATATCATAATCTTTCTCCTTCTTTTTTATGATTTATTGTTTTTAAATCCAGTTATTTTCGTATACATCTATTTTTAACTCATCACTTGAATAATATATACAATGTGAATAGTAACCATTGTGAGCGTTAAAAACCATACCATAAACAGGCTCTTCATCTCTAATATTAACTTTTACAGCAAAATAATCCAATCCAAACCATTTATCTTTAAATTCCTCATAAGTAAAACAAGCATATTCTTGAAGATAATCTATTATTTCCTTATTTAGGCGGATATCTACCTCTATGCTTTCTACATATGCTTTTTCTTTTGTAATATTATTTACTGTCCCAAACCACTCGAAACACTGCTGATGGTTATCTATGGCTAATACAAAGTTTTGAAAGTTTTTAGACTCATATAAAGGTTCAATATTTATGGCTATATCCATATCTGTCTTAGATGGTGTTGGATTGTCTGTATTTATTTTACACCATTCATTTATTTCATATATTTTCAACATATTTCTCTCCTTAAAACTACAATTTTATAATCTCGTTTACTTTATACTCTTGATAATCCCTGTTCAAATGGTCGATATTGGAGTACATATCTATTGGCTTGAATGTATCCTTATCTAGTATCAATGCTCCATCATCATATGTAAACAATGGGAAATCTTTCGTTGGATTAAGTTCGTTTTTCAAATCTACCACATATGCTTCTCTACCATTAAACTTGATTAAATCCCCATGCCTAATAGTGTCGTCTACTGGATTATCTGGTTCTATTCTCTCATCAAAACTGTTTAGATTAATAACAACTGAATCTCTGCAGGAGTAATCAGCAGCTAATAATACACTTCTAATATGGTTCATGACAGTATCTACATTCTGCCCATAATAAAGTGCTACTTCTTCCCTCTTATCAACATAAGCTATAACTTGTTCTGTATCTGCCTCTATACTTCTTATACTTGTTACTATATCTCCACAATAGTCTATGACCGTTATCTTCATTATTACTCTCCTTCAAATAATCTGATTACTTTATCAAAATCTTTCTCGTATCGTTCCTTTATTGCTTCCAACTTTTCTTCTTTAGTGATTACAGCGATATACCCACAAGTGGTTTCATCCCAATCGACTCCACCTCTCATACATGAAACATCATTAGATTTTCCATTAAGAAAATCTTCCTTGAACATGAAGTCATCCCAAGAACCAAACTCATCTTCAAGTATTTTTTTTCTATTTTCTAAAGTATCTTCCTCTACAATCATAGAGTACAACTGCGTGCTGTCAAACTTGCCATACCCCCGATATATTTCAAAAATCTTCTTCATATTATTCTCTCCCTTATCACTCTTTCTTAGTAAATAGAATACTCCAGTAGTGTCATCTATACTCCATATATATTCATCTCCTGTTGGCTCTGTCTTTAAGTCGGTGTTTATATACTTAATCATTTTCTCTACAGGGTTATCTATTTTGAATCTCATTTTTTATATCCTTTACAAATCCCAACAGTTCATCTTTTGCTATATGATAGTTTTGAGTAGTAATTAGTTTACTCCCATAATATAATACTAATTCCTCTTTTTTCGGTATAAGAATAGATACAATTCCAATTATAATCATAATAACCAACAGAGTTTTTACCTTAAATTTCTTCATCGTGTCTTTCATGTATTCAAACATATCTCTGTTATCATAATGTCCATCATAAAAACCAGTCATTATAAAAACTAAAGCCACTGCATAAATCAGCAAAACCAGAAGTGTTATGTATGTAAATGCTTCGACCTTTCCTAAAATTATTATCAATAAAACAATATTACTCATCCTTAATCCCAAACCAATACTTCTTTAATTTGTCCTCGCCTATCCCATTTATCACTTTCTGTGCTATTTCTTTGCTTTTAAAGTAAGGTATTCCAAAATTATATGTACTTAAATAATCTATACCTATATGTGGAGTAGAATGAACATACTCTATATAATAATTGTTTTCACCCCACTCAAATGGTCTAGAATACCCTCTCATGATGGCTTCAATTTTTCGCCTTTCAGCTTCAAATTCAGCTTCTTCTTCTGTTAGGAAGGCATTACCCCAGGCTCTGACGTTTTTATCATATTCAGTATTAAAGATGCCTTGTGTCACATCTCCATCCAAAGCCGGACGATAATATCTCTCTCCATCTTTGATATCTAAATCCCATATAGTCTTGGACTTAACATTATTATTAACCTGCTCTTGCAATTCTTCTGCTTTGGCTCTCAATCTTTCCTCAAAAGCCTTGGTTTCGTCTTTTATAAACTCCTCTAACTCCTTGCTTATCATTTTCATCTCTCCATTCTCTTATTTAAAAACTACTTTTCTTGCCATCTCTCATATCTTTTCTCTATTTCGGCAAAATCCTCATAAGAATCAATATCGTGAACTCCTAATGTTGCACTTTCTCTACTAAAATCTATCAATAACTGTGTAGATTCAAGTTTTACATTATGCAACTTGCATTTATTCCTAATTTTGAAATAGATAATATTATTCTTGCCTTCTTCTCTATCTAGTCCAAAAACTATCCTTACTGGCAATTCTGGAAAGAACTCCTCAAACTTTTCTCTGCTTAACATATGGCTTACCTTTAGTAATTTAAATCCTTATATATCCTTACAGGCTGGTCTGTTCCAAGCTTATCAAAGCTAAAAGGAAAAACATCTTTTCGAAGCCTATGTGTTTCCATTGATGTAGTACCCCAAACCCCTTCAGGATTCATAGTTGGTTTAGCAGCATAGACCCAAACATCACCATCATTATCTTTGGCAATCCACTTATATTCATCACAAATATACGATAAAAACTGCCTTTCATCCTTAGTGAGTGAGTTTAAATACAAGGACTTGTCATGGTCTATCATTTCATCTGTTATGTACCAACCATCTATATAATAAGCCCTACCAGCAAAACTTATATCGTCTATTCGCCTATATGTGTCTTTTAAATGCCTCATTCCTAGATTATAAGAATAACCACCATATATCTCATAATTTATTAAATCATCTCTTAAAATAATTAAATCTCCAACTTCGTATTTCAATACTTTAGGTGTCTCTACTTCTTCTATTTCATCATACTCATCTTCTTCAAACGATTCAATCCAGTCATTTAAAGTATCTCTCATTTTGATTAGTTCTTCCTTGTTCTTGTTCATCATATTTTCTCCCTCTTTATCTTGTATCGTCTGTTACCTTATAATTATCTTCCACTTAGATTCTTTTCTTTTGCATACTGAATCCTCTTTATCAAGACCTCAATGTATCCCTCCATAAGGCATAACTGTGCATACATCATATTTGAGTCTTTTCTGTCTAATTCAGGGGCAGTATTCATAAGCCTCTGTAATTTTTCTGCTCTTTCTAACAAATCTCCTAATTCCTGTTCCATTCTTTCAATGTAATCCATGTTTCTCTCCTAATCTCTGTTATTTTCTTTGTTTGCCTTTTCTAGTATTTCATAAGTCTTTTTATTGCTTTTTATGATTTTTATTAAAACCCATATCGATATGCAGGTTGTGGTGATTCCAGCAAATATCACGCTATAACCTATGGATTTCAATATAAGATTTAACTCATTCAAAACATCCCTCACCTCTATCTCTTTCATAAGCCTTGTTGAATACATGACATATAAATATGCTGTGTTTAATCCTAACAAGATTTGACAATACTCTATCCTAACTGCCTTTTTAAGCCTGTTTCCTCTTAACTCATTAATGATACGCCATATGGTTAAACAACAAAGGAGAGTAGCATATAAAAATAATACTTTAAGCATTTACTTGGAACTCTCTTTCTTTCTAGCTATATTCTTACCTCTCTCTGCCATTGAGTCTTTAAGTTCAAAATATTCCTTTTTAATATCATCAATGTCAATATCCTTGCATTTCTTTACCATTTTCTCAACATCACACAACTTCTTTTCTAAAGATTCAAAGCTTTTTTGGTCTTTAGCTCTAATTTCTCTCTTTGCCATAGTATTGATAAGCCCTCTTAGTGTTGAATGGTAGGTTAGTTGCTTTAGTATCTTCTTCCCATTTTTGTCTTTTCCTATCTCATTCAAGATGAAACAATAAGGGTCTACAGTTATGGCATATTTTTTATTAATCTCTATCACGACATCACCTTGTCTTTCCTTCTATATATATTATATCATATCTTATATTGCTTTTCAAGTAGTTATTCAATATTATTTCTTTTTAATATAGGAGCATATTGAATAATTACTACATAAGTTAGAGCAGAAGAATTTGTTTACATTTGCTTCCCATTCATCAGGGTCTAAGGGGTCTAAATCTTTAATCGAATCATGAGTTCCTCTAACAAAATCAATAGCCTGACCGATGTTCTCCTCGTCAAATGGTACTTCCACAAACGCTCTTTCTTTCGTGCTGCACAGCTTATTTCTCTCTTTAACTGTTCCCTTTTCATTGACCGAATACTTCAACATATCAAAGTAAAGACCTCTAATCTCTTTATCTGGATACTTCTCTTTTAGGGCTAAAGCATAAATCACTAACTGTAACTTTTTAGTTTCCAAATCCTTTTTAGAGAACTTAGATGATGACTTATAATCATATATATCTATGTATTTGTTGTCGGTTATGGTATATATATCTATATAACCTCTAACTGGAATCCCGCCTATCTCTACTTCAAAGTATTCCTCTATTTGAAAATCTACTTCTGTAAATGGTTCATAGTTGTCAAAATAGTCTAAAATACACTCTTTGAAATTATTACCAGAGTTTTCTGTGGGAAAATCATAACCAAGAATCTCTGTTTCTGACAAATACTCTAAAAACAACTCTTTTGCTTCTTCTTTAGTCTTTTCGCCTCTTTGTAGATACTCTAGCAACTCATGTATCTTACCACCTAAAAAAGAATATACATTGTCTTTTCTGTCTTCTTTTTCTATATAGGTGAGATAATAGGAGTATGGACAAGTATGGAATGTTGTCAACTTACTAAAGCTAAATAATTCTCTATTATTTTTGTTCATTTACTACCTCTATTATCAAACCCCCAGGTATAACTATGCCATATTCTAAGATGTAGAGAAATTTTCTACAGTTATGACCCCTTTTTATTGCAAGGATTGTTAGTGGAATATCTATATGCTCACACTTTATAATATCCCCAACTTTATACTTCGGTTTATTTTTTCCTCTATTAACAAGTTTTAGTATCACATTGTAATATAATACAATAATAGCAACCCCATAGATTAGAGCTATTATTAATTGAGCCATAAACAATGTTGCTGTGAATGGGAATGTCCCCAAATCACCATATAAAGTTTTTATCCATATTCCGAACAAACACATTGTTGGTATAAAGCAGAGCATAGTCCATTTTCTAGGAACATCAATCACTTGTACGTTATTAACACTCTTTATATATAAGTATATAGACTCAAATAATACATTTAGCACAAACAGTAAACAAAGCCACTTAAACATATTAACACTCTCCAATCTCATTGATAGTCTTGATATTATCTATTTCCTCATTCAGTTCTGTCAAGTCGGCAACATGAGGAGTTCCATGAGTATTTATATAGATGATTCTTTCTTCTTCTGTCATATCATTCCACATATCCTCATCTACCTCTAACTCATAATATCCGTAGACTATTGCTTCTTTTTCAAAATCTGCATTAATCTTTATCATATTCTAATTCCTTTCATAACAATTTTGTATAAGAGATTCCCAAACCTCTTTTCCTTTATCTGTGGGAGAGTCTTTACTCCCTCTTTCCAGGTATTTGTTTTCTCTATCTATAATTAAACCAACCTCAATATTCATTCTGCTTAGAGTTATTGAAAGTTGATTAGCACATCTATACATAACCACTTCTTCAAGACCTTCATCAAAACAAAGGACTACCTTCTTAGGGTTTAGTTTTGCTATTGCTAGACATTGTTCCTTCGATATATTGCTGCCTGATAAAGATAAGCTATTATGATATCCCATGCTATCTAGCTGCATAACAAACTTTTCTGATTCACCAACATAAATCACATCTGCCCCATATAGGTCTTTATAATTTTGAGAATAGCCATATAGGGTTTGGCTCTTTCTGTGATTATATCTAACAACTTTATCTCCCTCTATATGAGAGATTAAAGGTAGATACTTGCTGCCATAACCCTCATCTAAGTTGATTCTCCCTATTATCCCACATAGTTCTCCATCTAAAGTTCTGTGTGGAATCACTATTCTTTCTTCTTCATAATCGTATCTCAATCCAAATTTCTTCTGTGTGTCAATAGAAATTCCATCTTTAAAAAAGCGTATATTCCATTTATCTGCGTATTTATCAAGAACTTCTTCTTTATATACTTGCAATTCTTCTTTTTTCTTAAAGAGAATATCATCAAAAACTCTCGTTACACTCTCATTTTCTTTTTTCTCTGAATATGTAATCTTAATATCTAATAAGTTCTTTATATCTCTTATTATTTCAGAATAACTTAACCCTTTATGTTCCATCAGTATTGTGAATATATCTCCTGTGAGATTTCCTGTGAAGTCAATAGCAGTTAAGTTTTCATTCTTATAAACAGTTATAGAGGATGGGTTGGTTTCTATGGAAAACCCACACCTAACCTCTTTTCCTCTGTCTGTGATATTGGCATATCCATAGAAACTTAATACTTTTTCTATATTGTTGTCTTTTAAGAGTGCTTCTTTAACCAGCATTTATGTTCTTTCGTGCTGGAGTGCAATAACACACTTCTTCCATTGTTCCAAACTCCCCATCAAACTTTAGAACAATAGCATAGTTTCCAGACCCTGATGTCTTACCCTCTCTTAATTTATCTAAGAATACAACCTTATACACCTGGTTAGGGTCTAACTCATATTCAATAGTTTCTTTAACCCTTTGTCCATCTTGATTCGTTGTATACCTGACTGTATAAGGTTTGCAGTAAAACTTTGAATCTGGTAGTTTTTCGTCTTGGTACATATCCCTTATTAAAAATAAGTTCTGAAATACCTCAACTACCTGTTTTGCATTGGCTAAAACATTCCTTGTTAACCATAACTGACCCTCTGTCGCTAGAGCATTCTGCATTGTGGCGAATACTTTTACATTATTTCCTGCATACCTATTCGCAAATTCTGCCAATCTTCTTGAATCCTCTACCAATGAAAGCCAGAAGGTTTCCTTTTTGTTGGAAAAATCAAGCTTAAAGGTGTCATAGATGAATGTTGTATATCCACTTCTTAGATGATGTTCCCTAAACTTCTTTTCCACTTGTTCCATCTTGGCAGATGGGATAGATATAAATAGAATCTTAGACCTATATTCTTCATCCCAAATCTGTCTTGCAAGCTTAATCATTTTTAAATCCTCGTCTGAAAAAGCTTCTCTCCCCTGTCTAAGCTTGTTCTTGTCTAACTTCTTGTAGTTGAGTTTGTTTACCAATACCCACATCAAGAAATTATCTTTAAATGGTTTAACTTTCTGCTCATTAGAACATAGTACAATTTTTTCTCCCCTATAAACCAAAGCCATAATCATTGATATCAAATAAGTAGACTTACCTACATTGGTGTACCCAGATAAACAAGATAATGTGCCTGCAAGTAGTCCGTTGGATTGCTTACTCATTATTGGGAATCCTTGTATCTTTTGGTTAACGATATTCTCTCCAGCTTGGTCAAACATTGTTCCTACTGATTTACCTTCCATGATGTCATTTATGTAGTCATCATCAAATGTAATGAAGTTTTCTTCTATGCTCTTATCTGTGTCAACTGTACCAAAATTATTTATCTGATACTCATAAAACTCTTTGACTTCATTACTTGTCATATTTCTGAACAGCTCAAAAGGAACAAATGTCTTTTTGTTATATGTCACCTCTTTAAATAGGTCAAATCCTAATTTATGTAAAGTGGTATATATGTTATTCTTACACAATGTATCTAAGTAACTCTTAAACTTGCTTACTTCTATTAAAGAAGCCCCATCGTTAAGAACACTCCATATATTTTCATCTTTAAAAAACTGTTTTTCTGGCTCTGACAATCTACTCTTAATCTCCATTAAGGAAGCCGACTGATAACCTTCTTCCTTTAGTTTCTTAATGATATTCCACATAATTCTATACTCAATAGACAAGAAGTCTTGTTCTTTTAACTCATAATCATCTAATAAAGTTAAGTCTTCCATCAAACAAGATATTACCTGTGTTTCAGGAAACTCCCTTTCAGCTAACATTTTGGCAGGATATTTATTTTTTATTTTTTCACTATACAGGAACAATCACTCCTTTTGTTATCTAATTTTATATCTAATGTTGCTTTTCAAATTGGGGTAATTAAAACCTCGGTGGTTTTTATTTTTTGCAATCTGCTCTACTATCATTTAATCTCTTCTCCATTGATTAAGAAATTTAATTCTCCCTTTATGGGGCTATTTGTATCGAAAAAGATGTTGTTGAGTTCTCTTAATATTTTCTCTTTAACAATTTTGCTTTTCTCTCGACAATAACTACCATTTAGCCCATCCATAATCTCTTCATCTGGGATATTTATAGTAACCTTATAACCTAATTCTACCAACATGACATCACCCTATTCTTAATCTTCTATTTGAACTCAATTAGATGTTTATAATCAGAATTTTTTCCTTTATCCATCTCTAACTCTCTTATTTTGCGTTCCAAAGCTTCTATCTTGGATTCCCTAGCCTTGTGTTCATTATGAAAGCTCAATTTTAAATCCTCATTCTTCGCCACCAGAAAGCATCTTGTTGCTTCTTGCAGTTCTTCAAATGACTTATATCCACTACATTCAAAGAAGCCATAAGGTGAAATTAAGCCAAAATCCTGTTCTGCTCTATCAACCACCACTATATAGTAATCAATATCAAAATCTTCCTTTACACCAACCAAATCACCCATACATATTCTAGCTTTTTTATTTGTGTCTATAATTTCCATCTATATATCTCCAATCCCATTATTTAAAAAGTGTCATAATATGGAACTTGTACTCTACAAATTCCTGACACAATCGCCCCTCTAATCCTTAAATCAGATATGAAGCTTTTTAACATCTCTATTTGAGAAACAGATATATCTAAGTCTAAAAATATAGTTTTCCCCATAAAACGTTTCCCTATTACAGCATCACTTATAAACATAGTTGTATCGCTCCTATCAAAATAAAACTCTCCATCTTTATAAAAATCTAAGCTTTGGGAATATTTTTTTATAGAATTTAATCTCGTTCTGTCATTGGTAATGTAAATTCCATTCTTTTCAACAACTTTTCTTAATAAAAAATATGTTTTTCCTATTTGTCTATTTTCTAAACCCTTACTATAAAGCAAAACAACCTCATTAGGATAATTGGCAATCAAATCTTTTGGGAAAATCGAATCTATTTTTGGAATCTTTTCATCACCATTTTTTCTTTTTCTCAAATCTATTGACTTTTCTTTCATTACAACTCCTCCAGGTAATCTAAAAATGTCTTTTTCTTTTCTACCTGCTTACCATCTCTAAAATTAAATTCACTAGGTATAAATCTATCTATCTGATACTTACTCTCGAAGAAATCTTCTCTCTCTCTTATTAACCTATCTGTCAAATAATCAAGCTTCTGTCTGTTGGTCTTGATATACTTTGGCATAAATACCACTATGTCAAAAGCATATTTATCAATCATTTCAAGAATTGTGCTTTCTGACAATTCGTTTGTTAGCCTTGTATACACTCTCTTCCAATCTCTATCAGAAATCTTCTTTATGCCCAGCTCTTTAATTATCTTTTTTCTCATTTCTTGTTCCATATAAGTTCTCCAATAGAAAGAGAGAAAAATCTCTCAATCTATTAAATATCCATACTTAGTCCTAATTCTTCCACAGCATATTTAATTAATTCTGCAAAATCTTCATTAGGCAATTCCTGTATTTTCTTGACACTAGCATTTGCTAAACACTCTGCCACCTTACTCTTAAACTTATCATTAGAGTAATATTTTCTAGCAAAGTCAATACCCTTTTCTACTGCAAAATCTAGATACTTGTTGGCTTCTGCATTAGCTGCTTCTTCTTTTTCTTCCTCTAAACTCTTTTTGGACTCTTCAATTCTTTCTTTCTCAACTTCTTTCCTGTACTGTTCATACTCCTCGTCCGTTTTCTTATTCCTTAAAGAATTTCTCATACCTTCTTCAACAATTTTAATGAACTCGGCTGCGTTATTCTCATTTTCAAAGACCATATACTCTGGTACAGAACCACCAGAATATCTACCACCAGCATCTATTCTTGTATTCCCTCTAAAATATAGTCTTCTCTCATCTGATAGAACTACACCATCATTAATCTCTCTATCTACACTACCTGTGAACACAAAATCAAATATGTCCCCAAATAGAGACTCATACCTAGAGTCAAGATTAGATGTTAGTATCTGATAGCCTTCTGTTCCTTCTGACCCCTTGTCTTTTACAGTTCTTAGTTTAGTATGAGCAATAGCAAAAACACCTATGTTTAACTTTCTTAGTCTAGCAATAACTTTTTTTATAAGCTTAATTGCTTTCTTGGGCCCCGCATTATACCCACCAAATGCTTCATTAATACTTTCGCACTTTACCTTTTTCTTCTTTTCCCACTGCCTGCATATTTCTTCTTCTGCTAGTGGAATAAGTTCATCTATTGTGTCAAAGCTAATCATCTTGATTTTCTTAGCCTTCTCATTGTCTGATGCTAACCATTCTAAAAAGTCTTCCATGTCTTGCCATGATTCAATCTGCGTTGAATTTAAGTCATCAAGTAATGAATATCCATGCTCATGACCTATGCCTAATAATAGTCCGTTCTCTGGTTTTCCATATTTCTCTAAAATAATATCTCTAAAAAGAGTTGTCTTGCCAAACTTCTTTGTAGAACGCATGTATATCATTGCTTGAGAGATATCTGTTATTGTCTTTTTTACTGTTGGCTCTTTAAATGCCATTCAATCACTCCTTTTGTTATCTAATTTTATATCTAATGTTGCTTTTCAATGATTATTTAAAAATAGCTTATCAAAGATAGCTATTAAAACATCTACTACTATTGCATTTCCTGCTTGTTTGTATAATTGAGTATTACTACACACTTCTTGTGCCTTATCAAAATATTTATCTTCAATGCCCATTAATCTCCAACACTCTTTAGGTGTTAGTTTTCTAACTCTAAATGGTAAGCTATCATCTATAACATGAGGTTCTCTATGTCCTCCATCCATAGTGGTTAAACTTGGAGCTAATCCATTATCATCATAGACTCTAAATATACTGGTATTCTTTCTCTTTTCTGTGTCATGCTGCCCTATCTGATTTATTTTTACACACCTAGGGTCTTTGAAATATGTTGAGAATTTAATCTTATTTATCTGTTCTTGAGATAAATAGAACTTCTCATCTACAGTATCTTCTAATAAATCTCTCATTCTTAGCTTTAGAGGGGATTTTTCTGGGAACTCATATGGTGTGTGTTCACCTAATATGCTTACACAAAAGACTCTTTCCCTATTTTGCGGGATTCCATAATCTTTAGTATTTAAAACTTGCCAATAGTTTGTATATCCCATATCTTCTAATATCTTTAGCCATTCTTTAAAATCACTTCTGAACTTCTTACCAGCTAAATTCTTCACATTTTCCATTAAAAGATATTTTGGTTTCTTTTCTCTTATGATTTTCTCACAATCCCATAATAGCCCAGACCTTGTATTTGAGTTTTTATCTAAGCCTTTTAATTTTCCTGCAATCGATATATCCTGACAAGGAAAACTATATGTAAATAAATCACAATCTGGAACATCTTTAACATTAACTTTAGAAATATCTCCTAAATTTAATGTTTTATCGAAAATAGCTTCATATGACCGTATTGCATACTTGTCTATTTCAAAGATACCAACAACCTCGTGTTCTATTCCTAATCTCTCAAGAGCCATTCTTTGAGTGCCTATGCCACTAAAAGCTTCTATAACTCTTAATATTATTAATCACCTCAACTTAAAACATTAATTTCAACTCTATATTACTCTATACACAGAAGATGAAACTTTATTTGCTGTTCCTTCATTTATAAAATTGATTCCATTCCTTATATCCTGTGCCACTTCAATGGCTTCTCTTTCGCTACTATAAGTGTGCTCAAAGATACGATTGTCGTAGCCTTCGTTTGTACCTCTCACGAACAGAATCTTTTTCCTTAACTCTGGGGCACCAGCAGAATTAATCTCTACTAATTCTCCCTCATACAAAACATCAGTACCTCTCAAACTCTCATCCATATGCAATACTTTTCCAAATAATAGATTTTCATATCTAAATAATTCTATTTCTAGTTTCTTATTCATCTGTTTTCACCTCACCCACATCAATACCTGTAATCTTTTTAAATTTATCTCTATCAAAATTCGGCATATCTAAGATTAACCTTTTTTCTTCATTAGACAAGCAATCATACCATTCTTGCCTATCTTTGTTTGTTACTTTAATTAATTTTAAATATCCACCTGCAGTTTTATATGTTGAATTATTTTCTTTTTCTTCATCAGTCATATCACTTCTAGATACCCAAATTAATGTATTTGTAGGGATGCGGTTTAGTAGGCATCTAACACCAGAACGCATCCAATCTATATAAGTTAAATCTGATAATTTATCAAATATAAATATATTTGGGGTTTTTGTATTGAAACATCCATTAGAATAACTTGTAATGTTCCAATCTCCTGAGTTCTCATCTCCCAAGTTCCAATCTCCTGAATTATAATCCCCTAAATTCCAATCTCCTGAGTTACGACTTCCTAAATTATAATTCCCTGAGTTCCAGCCTCCTAAATTACAGCTTCCTGAGTTACAATTTCCGGAATTCTTATCTCCTGAATTCCAATTCCCTGAATTCCAATCTCCTGAATTGAAAGCCCCTGCATTCTTCTTTCCCGAGTTCTTATCTCCTGAGTTTCCATATCCTGTATTCGCATCTCCTGAATTCGCTAATTTAAGAACTTTTCCCAATTTAATTCTTCAACAATTTCAATTTTATTAGTACAACATTTGGAATTATTGATTACTTCATCTATATCTCCTAATGCTTCAACTACAGCTACTTTATTGTTTGGATGAAAATCATAATAACTAAAACAATCTATTAATTCTTTGCAAAAAATGAAAACCAACTTTACAAAGCTCTGGCTTATCTTCCATCTCATAGGTCTTTCCTACTTCATACTGGAATCCTCTACAAGTCCAATCTCCCCTAAATACCTTATATCCTCTCATATCTACTCCTTCTTAATTAAAATGGTAAATCGTCATCATCTATTGCCCCAAACTCACTTGGAGATTCTGGCAGCTCATCAGCCCTGATAAACTCAACCTTCTTTAATCCTATATCCTCAAGAGTTAATACAGTTTCTTCAATTTCAGAGTAGCCTTGTAAATCTCTAATCCTAACAAACTTTCTTTCCCTTTCGCCAACACCAGAACCTTTAGTTGCCTTTATGGTTTCAAAAGTATCTATACCTAACTCTATCCTATCTCTTTCTTCATCTGTCAACATATCTTCTGTAAAGTCAACATCTTGAGTACCATTTATCACATCAACCTTTAACCCTGCCTTATTTAACTGTTCAGAATTACCACGATACATTGTTTGATACATCTCAAAAGCCCTATCAGCCTTATCACCTAATGGCAGTTCTACCTTCATAGTAGCTGGCTCATAACCATCCATTGTCTTTCTTACTGCTTCTCCTTCAAGAATCGCAACATCATCAAATCTAGTTAAGCAATTATCTAGTAGATATAGCTTTAGATTAGCTGTAGATGAATCCTCTGTTTCCATTGGAACTTCCTCTATATGGTTAACGATATACTTCGTGATAACTCTTGGATTGCCATTCTTATCTGTATACCCTTCATTTTCTACGCTGCCAGTAATCTTATACTTTCTGCCCTTATATCTTTCAGTAGAAAATACAGATTTAACCTTTTCTATAAAGTCAACACCATGAGCAAATCTAGTCTTTCCAGCTTCCATTTCGCTATATGAATTGTGCATCCTGCCTAGGTCGCTTGTATCTGCATTGATCCTATCCTTAAATGGGATTGTTGCTCTAGTTCCATCTTTCTTGAACAGGTGAATTATCTTATTCCCGTCTTTTGGTCTAAAAGCAACTGACTCAACAAAGTGCTTATTCCTTCCACACTTCACCATAAAGTTGATTTTTACTATGTCGCTTTTGTTTTTTCCAATATATTCGCTATAATAATCGTCTGTTTTGCTTAATGTTCCCACAAAACAGAATGTATTAAAGCTTGAAATGTTATCTCTTGTCTTTTCTGCCATTCAATTCTCCTTTACTTTTTATTCCCAATAATCTATTGTTTCTTGCTTAGTCATAAAAAAATGTATCCCATTACTGCATTCAATCCATCTATCATCATCAAAACTATCTGGATATACCATATCTCCAACTTTGTATTCAAATCCTGATTCATGTAAAGAGAATCCTTTTTCAACTGGAATGGTGAAATTATATTCATCGTCCATTGCTAATATCTCTAAAACTTTAGCTTTTGAACATCTACATTTTCTTCCAAAAGCACTACTTCTTTTTGCATCCATAGGTATTTCTAATTTACATATAAGTAAATTACGTCCATTTTTGCTACATAAACCCTTAAACCCTATAAATGAGCCTTCTTCTGGACAATTTAATAGTGTCCCAGAATTTCCAATTAAACGAATATTATTAAAGTTGCTCTCTATTACACTAGAATTATCTAAATTAGATTTATAAATAGTAACATCTTCAAACGATGTCTCTCCAAACTCACTCTCAAACATGACACATTTGTTCATCTTCACCGATTTTAGTCGGAAAACAAAATAGCCGACTAATTTCATATTGTTTTTAGCAAAAACCACATGCTCGAAACTTACATTCACAAATTCAGTGCCTGTTAAATTTGAATCTGATATCATGCAATTCTTGAATTTGCAATTTCCAAACGTTATATCCTTAAGGCATACATTTTTTAAAATTATATCTTCAAAATAAGCGTTTTCAATAACTGGATAACTCAAAGGGCTTAATTCTCTCTCTTTATTTATTGTTTCTAAAAAAGAATACAGTTCCTCTTGAGTGAATTTCTTCAATTCTGATTCTTTTAAAGTGCCATCGGTAAACGATGTAGTATATTCTTTTTTAAACAACATATTCCTTATATCCTCTCATAATTATTCTCCTCTTTATGGTTAAAAATATGTCATATTCAATGTTGTTTTTGTGCAATATAAAAATGAGATAAAACTTATCTTTTAACCATTAATATTAATTTTCTATTCTTGTTATCTGATACTTCATACCTTGTGTAGCCCCCTTATTTACCAATTTACGAATTGTATTTATTGGCATTTCAAGAAATTGACTAACTTCGTCTATGTCTCCTACAAATACAGGGAGTTCATAAGCATCAGTTTCAGAAATTAAATAATCTCCCTTTCTTCTCATAACTACTTATTCCTTTTAAGAATATCTCTTATCTGCTCCACTTTTTCTTCTGCTTCTTTTTTTGTCTTAAATATATTATCCTCAAATGACGGAACAAATCTTTCTCCACTTTCCCAAGTCCATATTCCTGTAAGCACATAGGGCTGGTTGAAAACATCGAAATCAACACAATAATAAAGTTCACTCTCTCTTGGATATGGGCTGTTTTTGATAATCTTATCCACAAGTCCATAATTTACATCAAACTGCTTTAAGAGAGCCATCATAACAGCTTTCTCCAAATCAAATACATCTTCTTTACATTTAACAACCTTAGTTACTACCCCATCAATATTACATTTTACTTCCAGGGTATTATCCTTTATTGATATATCAAAATCTTCTACTTTCCAATCATCGTTTAGAATATGGTTGGTTATTGCATTCGTCAAGCTTTCATCTACTCGTCTAAGTGGTTCATGTAGTGTATCATGACACTTCTTTAATACCTCATCTCTATACTTAGAGATATCTACAGTAATCTTCTCTTTCTCCCCTGTGCTGCCTATACCACCAGTTCTTTTTGAGTTTATTTCATCACTATCTGTTTTTAGATACTTCTGAAATATTCCCTGGAATACTTTCTCACCCTTTTCAATGACAACAGTATGCTCACTATTGTTCTTCAACTGAAAACATATATTTCCGTCATTGTCTGAGTTAGAATAGTAATCTGAATCTATGATACCAGTAATGTTTGTTAGGGATATACCCTTCTTCATTCCTAAGGAACTTCTAACATGACAAGCTAGAAACTCATCTTCCCCCATAGAAACCTTAATATCCGTTGGAATAATCTTGCTATGCTCGTGTGGATGCAAAACTATTCTAACTGGAGTTGCAAAATCGTATCCTGCACTAGCTTTCGTGCTTCTTTTAGGCATATAATATTCTTCATTCTGCCTAAATTCCTCTCTTACAGGCTCAAATCCTCTCAATTATTAATCCTCCCATTCTGTTATTCTTACCTTGCTAGGGTTTCCTTCTCTCAAATTAAGGTCATCATCAAAATTTTGCTTGATAACTTCTATCAATAACCCTATTTCATCATGGTAAAAGGTTATCCTAACAGGAGCTTTGTCTTTTTCTTCGTCATAAAAATACACTTTAAGCCCCTGATTTTGACCCATTCTTTGAGTTAAAACCCTCAAAATCTCTTCTTTTCTCATTACAGCTATTAAACCTCTTGTAATTCTATCCTTTTTGGACAGTCCTCAAAATTAATGAATCCACTCTTTTTAATAATCTCATCTTCGCAGGTGTCTGGATTGAATCTCTTATGCAGAACTTCAAATCCTTCCTCAAAAACCTTTATGATTTCAATGTTATTATCATCTATTGCATTGCAAAAACTGTTGCCAATAGACATTTTTGTATAATTCTCATTCAAAAAATCCATTAATTCTTCTTTATTAAAAATACTTTTTTCCATTACTCTCTCCCTTAGTGATTGACTTGACTCCCTATCCAACTACCTCAACTTTATCTGTTAATAGGTAGTATATTATCATATCAGATACCTTAACATCTTCTAGCCTGTTATAGCAGTGTCCCTTGCACCATATTGTCCCATCCTTTTGATAATACTCTTTGTCATCACCCTTTAATTTAAAAACATCCCCTTCCTTAATACCATACTCTTTTTTAACCAACTCAAATGCTCTTTCTAATAGTGACATATCATATGACCCCCTTATAATCTTCTGAATTAAACTTTTTGACTCTGCCCCTTGCTATAGGGTCTTTTAATTTTTGCCTATTTAACATGAAGTGATAGAAGGCTATTGAGTTTACCCATTTGATATTCTCGTCTATTAACAGGCAAGAATTTGGAATCTTGCTGTCGGCTCTCAAGATTTCATTTTCAAAATCCTTTACAAGCCTGATAGCAGTTGGTTTAGATATGTTATATTCCTTCTGAATATCTTTAACCCTCAAAACAACCATGTGTTTTCAGTACCCTCCTTTCTTTGATTATATATATATTATATCATATCTTATTTTGTTTTTCAATACCTTTTTATCAAATATTGCTTTTTATTTTCTCCGTGATTACCCCTTAAAATTGTATAATGGCTTGATGTGAGAAATTATATCAACAGTATCTCCTATGTTACTTATAATCTCCTTATAGTCCTTGTATGCCATTGGAGATTCGTCAAGCCTTGCTTTATCAACACAAGTGGAGTAAACATCTTTCATCTCATTCTGGAATGTTTCCAAATCCAGCTCTCTTTTTGCTTGTCCTCTTGATAAGATTCTTCCTGCTCCATGAGGTGCTGAATAATTCCAATCTGGATTTCCTTTACCAACACAAATTAGAGAACCATCTCTCATGTTTAATGGAATGATTAATTTTTCACCTAGCCTGGCAGAAACAGCCCCTTTTCTAACATAACCTTCCTCATCTATATAATTATGGACTGTTTGGAAAACTTCTAAAAAGTCCCAACCCATATTCTTAGTAATCTCTCCAGCCATCCTTTGTCTGTTTGCTCCTGCATATCTTTGTGTTATCATCATATCGTGGATATAATCTTCATAATCCTGACCTGTTAGATATTCAAGTCCCTTTGCAGCATCTGTGCATTTTTCTCTTGCTATCTTTTGATAATGCTCACAAACCTGCACTCCTAAATTTCTTGACCCAGAATGTATCACAAGATACTTGTCATCATGTTCATCTACATTTATTTCAATGTAGTGATTACCACTACCTAAAGTACCTAATGACTTTAATATCCTATCCTTGTTCCCTAATGAGTCATACATCATCAAACCCTCTAAATTAAAAGGTCTCTGATAGTCATGGACATTAAATCCATAAGGGATTCTTTCTCTTATTACCTTGTCTAATTTTTCAAAATCTATACTGATATTCCCTAGTTTTGCAACTAAAACCCCACAGCCAATATCGACCCCAACTAGATTAGGACAAACAATTTTGTCCATCTTCATGGTAAATCCAATTGTGCAGCCTTTGCCAGCGTGAACATCTGGCATAAATCTAGTCTGATTCTGTTCTGCGAATGGCTGATTTAGTAGGGTTATTATCTGCGATACAGCTTCTTGTTCTATATTATCTGTATAGACTATTGCATTATTATATTTTCCTCTTAGCTCAATCATGCTTTCTCCTTTTTTATAATTTCTTATTCTAATTGTATTTATTCACAAAACGCTTCATCATATAAGAGTCTATAATATAACATTCTTATATCTTCCCTAATATTTATGAAGGTTTTAATAGTTTGTACTTTAAACTCAACCTCATTAAGTAAAATTAAATCATATTCATTGCGTTCCCGTGGAGTTTTTTTAGACACATACTGTATAATTATGTCGATTGAGTTTAACATTTTAACAATGTTTCCACAAGCTTCAAGTCTTTGTTCTCCTGCCGGAAACTTTTCTTTTATATCGTATATATAATCAAGCGTCTCTTCAATGAATTTGTTATAATTATCAATTCTATGCTCAATAACAGCCATATTCTCTCCTTCTTTTAAATTATTTATATCCGCTTCTTCGTAATCACTTTTGTCATATTTTTCATATACTCTTGCCATCTCTTCTTTTTCAGCATCGGAAGCATTTCTAATTCTTTCAATACAATTTCTTAATATTTTAATACTTCTAACTTTATCCATTGTACACCCCCCCATAAGCGATTGAGTGAATCTTTAATCATCTAACTCCTCCAAGTCTTTATCCCAACAAATAATAAACTCTGCTTTCTCATTGCCATCTTCAGGCTCTACCTCACATATATAAAAATCTGTTCCTGGTATTCTCTCCCATATGTAAACATACCTGTCTGTCCTCTTATCCCAATACATAATACTTAATCCTCTTTCTAAATCTATTCTCTAAGAATGATGAGGCTCTAGCACTCCTCTTTTCATCCTCACATACTTTTTTATGCCATGGGATTCCACAACGATAAAACCTTCTATACTTCTATTTTCTTCTGTTCTGTATTTTTCATACAATGAATCTAATTCTGCTATTGTCGGATACACATTCAGCTCTTTAACTAAAGGCACTATACTTATAAAAGATGGAATTTCTCTATTAACAAATGAATATATAAAATACTCATGAACATAATTTATCTTATGTAGTGTAAAATCTTCATTCACATTTGCTTTTGCGAACATAAAGAACTTATTCTCCCAAGAATATGCAATCCTTCCCATTCCTATCCATTCGCCAATTATCACAGCTTTTTCGTGTAGCTCCTTTTCTAAAAATTCACCATGTTCTTTAAGCCAATCGTGTAGTCCTTGATATAGCATTTCTCTTTGTTCATCTATCTCATCTAGCTTAAAAATATAATTCCTTTGTCCGATATAGAGTTCACCATTTAGTTTGAATATAGATAGGTTAGACCCGTCTAATTTCTCTGTAATCAAAATATCTCCCATCTTATTTCTAATCCTACTTGTCTTAGGATACATTGTTTTCTTTATCATATGTTACTCTCCTTACTCAACTCTAAACCAATACTTCCTCAATCTATCCTCACCTATCGCATCAACCACTTTTTGTGCTATTTCTTCTGATTCAAAATAAGATAAGCCATTATATACATAATGATTCTCCAAAAATTCAATCTTATTACATCTTTTGTCATACACCATATAATAATTACATTTCCTATATTCAAATGGTCTACTGTACTTCCTCATTACAGTTTCAATCTTTCTTCTTTCTCTTTCAAAATTTGCTTCTTCTATAGTTAAAAAAGCATTACCAATATCCCTAGCATTGCTATCAAAATAACCATTAAAGTATCTCTGCTCTATATCTCCAGTCCCGTTCAGGCGACAATATTCTTTTTCATCTCTAATATCTAAATCCCAGATAGATTTAGGTTTATATTTAATATCCTCTAATAGTGCTTGAAGATTTTCTATCTCACTAGATGGAAGATATTTTAGTTCCTCTGAATAATTCTCTATAATATCTTTTAAGTTCTCTATATTATTCATAATCCTCTCCTTTAAACCAACCTACATATATAACAAAGAATTTCTTCGTCATCTCCAAACTCATCCTCTATAATCTTTGATACGATATTCCAATCACCACCTGCAATACCACATCCTAAACCATAAGGTAATGCTATTGTCTTTTTATCTAACATACTTGCCCAATCATGTAAGAACTCCAAAGAACTGGCTAAGGCAGAATAGTTAGTTAGCACTCTTTGCCCTACAGATTCATCTTGTCCGAATAAGTTTGCTATCATTAGTTCTGATTCTCCATCTTCATCTACATAAGCATAAGTCAAGTACATCTTTCCTAAAAGACCACTTTCTGATAAGCAAATCTCTCTATATTCCTCATAAACATCTGGGAATCTTTCCTTTATCTCTCTTGCTATGCCTCCACCCATAATTCCATGAAGATTTACTTGGTGTCCGATAATATCTACATTCGTATCGAATATATCGCAGTCTACATATTTAATCATATTTCTCTCCTATTCTAAAATATAGAGGAAGCAATGTTACTTGCCTCCTCAAATTTGTTAAAATTTCTTAGATAATTCTTCTAACTCCTCAATAGACATATCGTTATACTTATCTTCTTTCTTTCTTGCTAAGGCTTCCATAATTCTTCTCTTCTCGGAATTTTCAGCCTGAGCCTTCCTCTTTTCTTCTATTAGAGCCTTTTTATATTCAATTATATCCTTCAATACCTCTAATTTTAACTCATCAACATATCTCTCGATATCTTCTTTATCTTCATTCACCAACGATACAATCTCTTTGTTTTCGTTTTTTAGCTTATTCACTAAGTCAACCGCTAATGAATCTACACTTAGCCCACTCTTGCTAGTTAATGGTAAATCCATAACTTCCTCTAGCGTTAGCAGTCCTACATTAGTTGAAAATCTTACCCTATTTAATAATGCTTCCTTATAAATATTCTTAGACATAATTTAATCCTCCTTAATTAATTATTTTATATAATGTCTTATTATTGCCTTCTGTTACCCTTACTATAAATTCAGTCTTCATAGTCTCTGAAAATCCATATCCTCTCAAGGCATCTTCATAACCTTCTGATATCTTTAGTTTGTCTGATAAAACTGCAGTAACCTTACGATTAGATTCTAATTCAGGCACTAAAAACTCGTTATAAAATCCCGATACAGGCTTATTTATCTCATAATCATCTGTAATAAAGAACAAATGTTTGTTGCCTACATTGTCTTCCCAGAAATTTGGAGACTTAATAATTTTTTTAACCTCTATAAACTTATCTCCTATTACCATAGAAGAAGATATTTTTTCTGAAACAAATATTGGCTTAAAAGAATTTCCATTTTTTTCAAACACAATGTATTCATAATCACTTATAGACTTGTCTGAATGATAAAAATATCTTTGTCCTTGTATTTCTACCTCTATATCAAAACCACAATTTGTGTTATCTCTTTTTTTAAAATTGACTACTCCTATTTTGTATCTTCCATCGCTTAAAGTGTCTAATCTATTAATATAAATGTTTTCTACTGGATTTTGGTCGTCAAAATTATAGCCAGAAGAATTAACATTCATATCTATATCCAAGCAAATATCATCATAATATGCTTCTTTATGCATATAATATATACGCTCATTTTCACCAAATCTATTAATATAGCGAAGATGTAAATCTAAATCATCTGCATTATGCCATGATAAACTTATCCTCATTTCAGCATCAACATTTCCACCTAATGATTTAACCCTTTCTTTTATTGCATCTGCACCACCTACGCCATTTATGTACGACCATGCGAATCCATTACTCCATTTGAACAATCCAGATTCACCATTGGTTAAAACGACTTGATTACCTCTTAGTTGAGTTGTAGGTAATATCTCAACATTAGATACATTTGATAAATTAGATATAAAATCCTTAAGAGAAATTTCTTTGTCTATTTTAGCATTTTTTGTGCTTTTTCTTGAATCATTCATCATGTCCTCAAAAACATTTAATGACTTCTTATTGTTTGTCTTAAAGAGTATTTGACTAGTAGGTAATTCATTTTCTCTTGCAAATCTTCTGTATATCTTTTCACTTAATCCCAATTCATTTAATTTTTTCTCTGCTTCTTTAATCATTCCTGGAGTGATAAACGCTGTAGGTCTTTTGTAATTTTCTGGAGCGACTTTAGACTCAAAACTCTTTACAGCTTCATCTAGTGGGACTCCATCAAATAAATCTGTTACCAATGTACCAACAACAGTATTCCTATACTTTAAACTGTATTTTCTTGATGATAGAACTTCGCTTCAGATGAATAAATCTTTATTCTTAGAATTATTGTAAGCAATTATGTCGTTTTTCCAACTCTTTAACATTTCTTCAAATTCATTCATTCTGTAGATTTGACCTATGTTTTCCAAGATAAGGTCTATATCTTCAATTTTTGCTTCCATCAAAGACCTCTCAAACACTTCTGCAATCGTATTGGATTCCCCTATATCTCTACCGAAAATATTTGTAAATCTACTTGGTATTTTTGCATAAAAATGAGTCCATGTTATATTCTCATCATAATTATCAACATTAGGTTTAGAACCACAAATTGAAGTCTTAGCAGAGAAAGGTTCTTTGATTTTTGAGTTTTTTAACATACTATCAATCTTCTCTACAGAATTATTAAAATAACCTACATCCCCTATTTGCCATAAATGTTTAATCTCCCCATTTTCTATAGAAGCTATATTCCCTAATGTTTTTACAAAATGTCTATCATAGCTTCCATCATAATGTCTCCTTTGTCTAAAGATTGGATTATGTTCTTTTGGAATATTTTCTAAATAAGTTTCCCATATTAATTCTGGGTCAACATCTAACCTAACTACCTTTTCAGAACTTAATATTTGTTCTGCTCTCTCATCTATTTCTTTCCTTAATTTTTCAAACATACTTTCCTCCCGTTGTTCATCTTGATTTATTTTTGTTTTAATGATATACTAACATTGGTACAGTTAGTGGATTTTATTGATTATTTTTTTGACAAGATTACCATTTATGGTTGAATCTTTATAATTTCCGATTTCCCACTAAACTGTACTTTTAATTTGCTAAAAAGTCCCCTAAATATAGTTTTAATTCCTATTTTTATGTACTCTAGCAATATTAATATCGCATAATATAATGCTCCAGTTAAGTTGAAAACTATCTTATTGACATTCAATTTTATCACTTCCCCTCTCAAACTTTAATCAAATTAACTTTATATATATTATAACACTTTAATAGCATTAAAGTCAACAGAAAAAATCCAATAAAATTCAACTTTTATCTATCGATTTATTTTAATTTCACTAAAGTTATGTTATAATATAGGTATGAAAGTGAGGTGTACAAATGTGTTTGGAAAGAATTTAAGGTACTTAAGAGAAAAAGCTGGATATAAACAATCTTTTTTGGCAGAAAGGTTAGGGAGAAGCCCTTCAACCATTTCTTTGTGGGAAAGTGGGGATGCAAAACCTAATACAGCGACAACTATAGATTTAGGATTGCTATTCAATGTTACTGCAGAAGAGTTGATGAATGTAGACCTAAAGAAAAGAGATGAAAATGGATTAGAAGCCAAAAGTAAGACTAAAATGATACCTATGCTTGGTGAGATTGCTGCTGGAGTAGGTATATTTGCACAAGAAAATTTTGAAGGATATTTTGAAATTGATGAGTCTGTTAAAGCTGATTTTTGTCTTAAAGTTAGAGGAGACTCAATGATAGAAGCCGGTATAAATTATAATGATATAGCTTTCTTTAGGAAACAGCCACATGTCGAGAACGGACAAATAGCTGCAGTACAAATACAAGGCGAATATGATTTTGAGCCTAGAGCCACATTAAAAAAGGTTACAATTCAAGGAGATTCTATAATATTATCACCAGCAAATAGACAGTATGATTCTAGGATATTTAAATTAGATTCAGTCAAAATACTAGGGAAATTGGTTGCAACAGTTCATTATTATAATTAGGACGGTGATGTATAGTGAGAGCAGAGCCTTTAGCAGATGGCAAGGTAAAGTATGTAGAGGAGTTTAAGCACCCTATTACTGGCAAAAGAAAAAGAGTATCAGTTACATATGCTAAAGACACTAAAAAGAATCAACAGTTAGCATATAAAGAGTTAATCTTGAAGATTGAGGAAAAGAAAAAGGAGTTGTTAGAAGGAACTGGAGATAGTTTTCAGCCTATCACTTTAAAAGAACTTTCTGATAAATTCCTTAAAGACAAGGAATACTTAAAAGGCAGCACTCAATTTGTTTACAAAGATAATATGAAGGCATTGTTGAGCACCTTAAATCCTAATTTAGATGTTAGTCATCTGGCAATATCGGAGCTAAACTCTTTAATATTAAAATGTAGGTCTAAGACTCAAGTTAAATACTTAAAGACATTGTTGGATTGGGGACAAGATAATTACTTTATAAATACTATTTCTGAGAAACCATTTAAGAATGAGTTTAAAAAGATAAGTAAAAAAGAAAGTAAGAATAATGCAGAGAAGAAACTTTACTATGAGTTAGACGAGATTGACAGTATCCTCTCCAAATTAAAAGAGAAAGATACATATCTAAGAGAGCTTTCTTGTTGTTTGATTATATTCTTATTGAATACTGGAGTTAGAATAGGCGAAGCATTAGCTATAACATATGAAGATATAAGCGATGATATGATATTAACTATCAATAAGACTGTTTTTAATTATGATATTCAGCAGCCTAAGACCCCTTCTTCTCATAGAGAGATAGCTATCAACAAGGAAACCTTGGATTGCATACAGGAATTGAATGCTGTAAAAGAAAAATATTTTGTTCCTAAGACCAAAATAATCTTTAGCAATAAGAGTGGAGCAATCTTATCATACAAAAATATCAGTCAAACAGTAAGAAAATGTTTAGGGAATAATTTTTGTGGATTCCACATTTTTCGACACACTCACGCTTCTATCTTGGCAGAGAAACAGATACCATTAGATACAATCCAAAGAAGGTTAGGTCATGAAAAAGATGATATAACCAAAAAGATTTACATTCATGTTACCGACAAAACAAGAGAGCGAGAACATGATATTTTTAGAAATATGAGCATGAGATAATGCCCCTTTAACGCCCCTTGGTGTTGATGGGGCATTTGTCATCTCTTTAAACTATTGAAATCTCAATACTTATGGGTTTATTACTTATGTAAATTTACTAAATTGTAACCTTTATCTTTACTTTATATTCTTTACTATTAAATTCCGCATTAATTATATATAAAAAATAGGGGTCACGACTTTAACATGAACCCCCTATCTGACAAAATTCCTTATATCCTATCCTTTAAAAAGTCGACCAAATTGTTAACTGTGGCCATATCCTTTCTTTCCAAGTCTGTTGGCTGTAAAGATAGGTCTAGCTTGTCTTCAATTCCCAATAATACTTCTATTATTGCAAGTGAATCAAGCATTTCGTTTTCAAACATATCCAAGTCCTGATTGTCTCTTATTTCATCACTACCTAGAACTTCTTCAAATATCTCTATTACACTTTCTCTTATATCCATTTTTACCTCCATATTACATATCAAATTATCTATAAATAAATAAAATAGCTATTAGTATATACTTAATTATACTCTCAAACCTTAACTTTTTATTAATAGATAATCATTAAGTAGATCTTTGAGGCTCCAATCTGATATAGCTCCTACAAGGCTCGTTTAAAGGCTTCTACTTAACGTAGAAATCTAGGAAGCCTGAGAATATCAGCATACCAAAGCATACTATATTGAAAGTTATAACTATCTGTAGTCTCTGGAACCACTTTTCCTTCTTGTATTTTTTATAGATTTTAGACTTCTTTGTAAATTCATCAGTCAATACAAGCATCAAGCCCTGGTAGACACCATAGGCAACATAGTACCATGTCAAGCCATGCCAAAATCCCATTACTGTCATTGTTATCATCTGGGCAACATGGGATGCAGTCGCCCTCTTTTTAAATTTTTTATTTCTCATGGCATTTAAGACATATCTTGAGAAAATATAATCTCCAAACCATCTAGACAAGCTTATGTGCCACCTAGTCCAAAATTCCTTCATATCCTTTGAAAGGAAAGGCTTGTTGAAGTTATCTGGTGCATGGACCCCGAATATGTAGCTTGTACCTACTGCTATCAAGCTGTAGCCTGCAAAGTCAAAGAAAAGGTACATGGTATAGGCGTACATATATAGTATTATAGGTACAACCGACTTACTTGGGACAATATTACTTATAAAGTAAAGATGTATCAATGTTGCTATTGCAAACTTGTAGAGTATCCCTAAAAATACCTTTTTGATACCTGGCATCAGGTACTTGCTTAGGTATTCACCCCTTGGTATAGCCTGGTTTATCTCCTCCTCAAACCTCCTGGACCTGTCTATAGGCCCTGAACTCAAGCTTGGAAAAAAGAGGATAAAGTAGACCATGTCAAGGAATTTCAAGTCCTTTATGGCACCATCATAAATTTCAATAACTATCTGGATAGTCCTAAAGCTCAGGTAGGAAATACCTATAAATCCCAGGACACCTATTGGTAACTTGGCAGATACCTTATTTATTATAAGTGGCATCATGGTTGCTAAAAGGAACAACCTAAAGGTCCACTTATTCTTTTCCTTTTTTCTAGACCACATAAATAGGTAGATGCAGGCTAGCTCCCAGACCATAAAGCCAAGTAGGAACTTAAATTGTATATCCAGTCCTATTATTAGGTATATCATAAAGGCACTTGCAGCCATACCATAGTACTTTATCCTCTTGCCAGCTAGTCCCAGGCCTATGGCTGGTATCATGGTCAAGAGCAGTATGTACATGTAGAGGTAACTCTCATATTGTGAAAATGTCATGGTTGCCTCCTAACTACAATTCCTGTGCTAATTTTTTTCTGTCTAACTTGCCGTTGGTATTCATTGGCAGCTTATCTATTATAGTTACATTCCTAGGTACCATATATTCTGGTATCAGCTTTGCCAAGTCCTTCTTGATCCTTATACCATTTTTTAGGTTGCCCAGGTCATTTTCAACCTCTAGCTCAACTATAGCCTTAAGGTAGGCTATTTTTTCATTCTTATATACTGGTAGGACTACAGCATTTCTAATATTTTCAACCTTCCTCAGGTTGTTTTCTATATCTTCAATCTCTATCCTGTAGCCATTTAACTTGATCTGGAAGTCCTTCCTACCTGCATACCTGATATTGCCAGTTTCATCAATAGAACCAAGGTCTCCAGTCCTGTAGGCCCTAAACCTCAAGTGGGCCAAGTCATCAGGAGTTCCATCCTCTAAGCCGGGATCTGTGGACTCAAGGTAAAATACCTCCCTAGTCTTTTCTTCATTCTTGAAGTATCCCTTTGATACAGATGGTCCTATTATTACTATTTCACCCTTTTGACCTTTTTCTACTTCCCTACCATCTTCATCAACTATCTTTATCCTACAGTTTTCCATAGGTATACCTACTGGTAAAGACTTACCTGAGCCAATATGGTCATCATTTATTACTACATGGCTTATACCAACTGTTGCCTCAGTTGGACCATATCCATTAATCACATCAACCTTTGGGAACCTCTCCCTTAGCTTTCTAGCTACCTCAACTGGTAGAACCTCACCTATATAAAGCATCTTTCTTAGCTTAGGCAGCATTTCCTGGTTGAAGTCCTTGTCTACTAGACACATACCTACAAATGAAGGTGTAGAAACCCAGACCTCCATATCTGACTTCCTCATATGGTCAAACAGGATCTTAAAGTCCGCCACTACATCTTTTGAGAAGGAATACAGGGTAGCCCCATTTGCCAGTCCCGGATATAGCTGGGATACACTCAGATCAAATGAATAGGCTGGCTGGTCCATTACCACCTTAGCCTGGCCATCCAAGCCCAGGATTGGACTCATCCACCTCATAAAGGAATCTAGGTTGTAGGCACTTATCTGTACCCCCTTTGGTTTACCAGTAGACCCTGATGTAAATAGGATATATGAATTTTCATCCCCATCCACCCAGTTCTCACTCGGTACCTGGCTTGCTAAAGGCCCGTCTTCATTTTCCTCTATAAGCTTTATCAAGGCCTTCTTGTCTATTATTTCAAAAGACCTATAGGCCTCCTTTATCTGGCCATCCTTGTCACGGAAGAAATCCTTGCCAGACATATCAAAGACTATATTAGGTCTCACACTGTCTAGGACATCCATAACCCTCTGCTCAGGAAAGCTGACATCCATAGGTACATAGGCCCTCTTTGACTTTAAGGCCCCAATCATACAGGCTATGATCATGACATCCTTATTTCCGTATATAGCAAGAGGGGTATTTTCTCCGTATTTATGACTGATATAGTTTGCTATAATATCTGAATACCTGTCCAGGTCCTTATAGCTTAATTTTTCATCGTCACAGACAACTGCTAACCTATCACTAGTAGCATAGTGTCTAACACCACTGACTATGTTCATCATCTTCATCCCCCACTATCTAAAACTCATTATATATAAATGGCAATTCTTTAAAAGGTAAAAAGGTAAAAACTAAAATACATATGACCATTGCCAGGCTTATAACCAAGGCAATCTTAATATACTTTTTTGCTTCATCTGTCATAACATCCTACCTCTCATATATATTGTAAATTTTTTCACTTAGGTCAGCCCAACCTAGGGTTCCCAGGTGCATTATATCTCTAAGATAGTACCTCTTGTTCTCATTACCCATCAGGTCTATCAGCCTTGTATCATACTGGCCAGATATTTTCTTTATCTTGTTGGCAAAAGCCCTCCTGTCAGCAGGACCTATACCAGCAAAATCGTAGAATTCAGGCATACCTGGTATAATAACTATGGTCGGCTTTACGCCCATGTCTCTACAGGCTTCTAAGAATATATTCAAGTCCGTATATTCCTTCGAATCTGTCAACTTGACATAGCTATAGAAACCTCTAAAGCCTTCATCCTTACCCTTCATGTACTCCTTATAGTAGCCCTTATCGACATATACATCCCTGCCGCCTAACTTGTAGATTTTCTTTCCAACCCTGTTTTTAGCTTCTATTTCGGCATACTCTTTTTCCTTGGCCCAGTCTATCTGTCCTGCTATATCATGTGACTGGTCAACCTTGTTATAAAGCTTTCTAAGAGCCTTAAACGTTATGCCCTTGTCCTTCATGCTAACCATAACCCTTCTGGCCTTGTAGTAGGGACTAAAAAGCATCCTTAAGGTCTTGTGACCTAGGTCATCATGCAGGTAAAGGTTGGCATATATAGCTTCTGGCTTAAACTCACCTGGCTCCTTCATTAGGCTTGTTATCCTCTTTGCATAGTCCTTCTTGGTCTTTTGGCTAATCTTAGGATTAGACATAAAATTGTAGAACTGGACTGGTGAAAACCTAGTAAGAAAGTGATCTGCTGTTACACCCTCTTTTTCCATAAACCACTGCATAGACAAGAGTAAAACGACCTTTTTATTTTTTATATCATTGTCCAAACTACCTACTATTGTGGCATGCTGGAGTGACTGTGTATAGGCCCTACCTATTGTAACAGCCATATCCTTAGTCCTTCCCGTATTAAAATAATAGTCGGGATGCTGCATAGTAGAATGACTCAGCTCCGATGACCCCATTATCATGATTGCACCCTTATGAGCTAGATAGTTATTCGCATAGACCCCCTTGTCCTTGACCAGGCTAACTGTATCATGTAACATGGGATAAAGGTCCTTGACCTCCATCATCTTATTATTTTTATAATCTAGATACTTGTCCAAGCTATAAACGCATGACGTTGCCACCAAAACTGGTATTAACAAGGCAAGTACCACATAGCAAACTTTTTTCATAATTAACACCCATTATTAATATATATATTTTTTTAATCTGTCCTCCAAAAGCTTATATAGGGTCTGGTCGAAGTAAAATTCACCCCTCAAAGCCTCTATCTCCTCTATCAGCTTTCTCCTTTTTTCCTTGCTTACATTAGACCTTACCGCCCTTATCAGTATGTTTTTTGGAGAATGCTCAAAGTCTATAAATTCTATCATCTGTGTCTTGTAGCCCATAGCTTCCAAAAGATTGGCCCTAATACTATCTGTCATCAGGGCAGCCACCCTCTCCTGGATTAGTCCATACCTGGTAATTATAGAGAGTTTGTCAGACCTTATTGTTGAATTAATTTCATGCTGACAGCATGGTACTGAAAATATCATTCTGGCCTTCCAATTAATGGCATTGTAAAGGGCATAGTCCGTTGCAGTATCACAGGCATGAAGGCTGATAACTATATCAACATTATCCTCAAACTTATAGCCATTTATATCTCCAAGTTCAAATCTTAGCCTATCATAGCCGTACTTTTGAGCAACCTTATTACACTTGTCTATTACGTCCTCCTTGAGGTCAAGACCAGTAATTTCTACATTCATCTTCCTTATTTCTACAAAGTAATAGTAGACTATAAAGGTAAGATAGGACTTTCCACAACCAAAGTCTAATATCCTCAAGACCTTGTCTCCATCAAAGCTATACTCATCACTCAGATTTTTTATCTCATCATCTATTATTTCTATAAACCTGTTTATCTGCCTGTACTTGTCATACTTTGAATTTATAATCTTGCCGTCCTTATTAAAGACACCCAAGTCAACAAAGGCTGGTATATCCATACCCTCTTCAAGGATATAATTTTTCTTTTTATTATGATTTTTGTCTATCTTCAAATCATTTTTCTGCGCATGTCTTGAGTAAAATACCTTGCCCTTTTTTGATATCCTTAGGTCGAAATTAAAGTCCTTAGACATAGCTGTCAGCTGACGAAAGCTCTTCAATAAATCTCCTATACAGCTAGCTAAGGCTTGTGGCTCAATATTTTCATGAAAGACCTGCTTGTCAGTAAACTTTTCTAACTGATAAAAGTCCTTTCCCTTGGCGCTGACCAAATTTACTTTAACCTTCTTGTAGTCATAATTTTTGTCATATTTATTACTAAAGACCAATCTTAGGGGTTTTGCTTTAGCTATTTCCTCTATATATCCTAATAATTCCATTATTCCTCCTAGTGTAGCCCTATTACATACTACTACAATTTAAAATATTACCACAAAAAACTTAAATAAAGCCTAGCAAAAATATAAATAAAATCTAAAGATTGGCCCTTGTCTATCACGAAAAAGGCAATTAGGATATAAGCCTAATTGCCCCAAATAATATAAAAATGTCTTAAAGTAAACTAGGTCACTATCTAGCCTAAGACTTACTATAGCTTAGCCTTAACAGATGCTAGCTTCTGCTCCATGGTAGCCTGCTTGTCTCTTCTATCATCGACCTTTATAATGGAGTATACCCTTCCTACACCCTTGTCAAAAACATCCTCCTGAATCCTTCTAATTAGGGCAAATATTTCATCAATGTCACCTTCCATAACAGTTCCCATTGGGTTTAGTAAATACTTAACCTTATCCTGGTCACTCAATATCTTCTGTGCACCTGCTACATATGAGCTTGCACTTGTTGTTCCAGTCCCTAGAGGACAAACTGTTAACTCTACTACTGCCATATCCACGCCTCCTATATTTATACAATATTTTCTTTAAAGCTATTTAATTTGTTACCTACATCTTCTAATTAAATTATACGTCTTAGACTACTATTTTTCAAGTAATTTTCTATCGTTAAGCATGCCTAATAATATGGTCAGGCCATCCTCAAGGTCTTCAAGTGACAAAGACCCAAAACCTAAAACTAGACCCTCTTTTGGTGGGCTCCCCGTAAAATATCTTGATAGGCTGGCCAGCCTTATATCCTTCTTATCCGTCTCTTCAACCAAGCTATCAGCCCTAAATCCCAGCTGACAAGCCTGAAATTATAGCCCAAGTGTCTGAAAATCTTGGTGAAGCCATGGTGGGTATAAATGAGGATGAAATTGAAATCATAATGGCTGTAAGGGGCATCTAGTTTAATAGGAAATAAATATGTTATAATATAGTCGGACGTCTATTCGTTTGGTACAATAAACAAGGAGAGATAAAGGATGTTTGACAAGATTAAAAATAAAATTTTCAAATTAAGCTCTATGTGTATTTGCCTAGTCTTGCTTGCCTCCCTAGTTGGATGTGGTGACAAGAACAGGGGTGACTCAAGCTTTCAAAGGGCTACTGTAGTGAGGGTTATTGACGGTGATACCCTTCATGTAAGTCTAGATGGTAAAAAGTACAAGCTTAGGATGATTGGTGTTGATACACCTGAAACAGTACATCCAAATAAGCCAGTCCAGTTCTACGGCAAAGAAGCCAGTGACTATACAAAAAATCAGCTCAAGGACAGGACTGTCTATCTTCAGAAGGATGTGTCTGATACAGATAAGTATGGCCGTCTCTTGAGGTATGTGTGGTTGGAAAGGCCATCTAGTGATAATCCTAGTCATGAAGAAATTGCCAGGTATATGTACAATGCCCAGCTTGTAATCAATGGATACGCCTATTCCTATAGCTACCAGCCAGATACTAGGTATAGTGACCTATTTGCCAAGTTTCAGCACCAGGCTCAGGAAAATTCAAGAGGACTTTGGGATGAGGCTAGGCTAAAGTCCTTCAATCAGACCCATCCGGAAGCTATTGAGACTAGGCCTTTAAACAAGGGCAAGTCTATAAAAAAGGGCAATGAAAATACTAGTGGCCAAGTTTCTAAGCCGGCTACTGATATAAATAAAAACCAGGATATGTCTAGTAAAGAGCCTAATTCTCAGGTGGCAGTCGATAATTCCCAAGCCTATATCAAGGCCAATAAGAAGAGTATGGTCTACCACATAAGAGGGTCCAAGGGCTATGATTCTATTAGTGACAAGAATGCGGTCTACTTCGATAAGGAGGATGATGCAATAGCGGCTGGTTATAGAAAAGCAAAAAGGTAGTAAAGGGTCTACACAGACTCTTTACTACCTTTTTTCCTGCAATTCCTTTAAGAATTGTGATTGTCCAATCTTCTTTCCAAACCTCTTTAGTGGGCTCGATATAACTAAGAACCTCTTTGCCCTGGTAATGGCTACATATAAAAGCCTTCTCTCCTCTTCTATATCGAGCTTTGAATCATCGCCCAACTGGTAGGGTACAATACCTTCATTTACACCGACAATGTATACATTATCAAATTCAAGTCCTTTAGAACTATGCATAGTTGTGAGGACTACCCCCTTATCTGCACTTGTTGCCAGGCTTGATCCTGCAGTCTTGTCAGCATTCTTTTTTACCTCTTCCCTTACCTGGTCTATATGCTTAAAAAAGTCCAGTATTGTCCTGTATGGACCCGCTGCTGCTTCTAGTTCATCTAGTATTTCTACAATCTGCTGGGACTTTATCCTTCGCTCATGACAATAGTCCAAGATATACCTATCATAGTCAAGTGTTGTCCTGATATATGAAATACCATACTGGGGACTTAAGCCCCTCACATAGTTCAGGTCAATATATAGGTCCTCTAGGTTTTTCTTTTGAAAGTCTTTTATGTCCTCATCATTTAGGAGGCAGTCAAGGAAGTCCATAGAAGCCTCTGCCTTGGCAAGAGACTTTTTAGAAATATACCTAAAGGGCTTGTTTATAACTCTGGCCCAATCTCCACCTGACCCTATTTCCATGGCTATTCTCAGGTAGGCAATAATATCTAAACTCACCCAGTGGTCATAGATAGTCTTGGGTGCATCCTTAAGTATAAAGGGAATCCTCTTGTCCATAAAAGCATCAACAAAGGCCCTAGCCTGCCTATTAGTCCTATATATAACTGCAAAATCACCATAGTCAGCCCCCTTCTGAGAACCTACCCTATCAAAGATTTGGTCTGCCACTAGCCTAGCCTCGTCATCTGTATCCTTTGGATATATATAGCTTATCCTGGCAGGGTCCTTGCTAAAGGCCTTTAGGTCCTTGGGGTGTCTTTTCTTATTCTTCTTTATAAGACCAAGCGATAGGTCTACTATATCCTTACTAGACCTATAGTTGGTATCAAGTAGTATATGTCTGGCACTTGGAAAATACTGGTCAAACTCCAGCATAAAGTCTGGTCTGGCCCCCCTGAATCCATATATACTCTGGTCCTCATCTCCGACTACAAAAAGATTATTCTCCTGGCCTGCTATTAGCCTTATAAGCTCAAATTGTACCCTATTTATGTCCTGAAATTCATCTATAAGTATATACTTAAAAACCTGCCTTACTATAGACAGGATGGCAGGGTCATTATTCAGGAGGTCATATGCCTGTATTAGCATATCGTCAAAATCTATTTTGCCATGCCTCTTCTTTTCATCTTCATAGAGCCTGTAGGCCTTTTGAAATATCTCTTGCTCAAAACTTTGGCTATCATAGTCCCTATAGTCTACAAGCTCATTTTTAACTAGGGATATCTCATTTAAGAGGTCTAGGACATCATCATCGTTATAATTGCTGATTTTTAAGTATTTCAATATAGACCTGACCAACTTGAACCTATCTAGATCAAGAAGGAGGTCCTCCAAACTGACCCCCGCATACCTCCTAAGTATCCTAAAAAAGCTTGAATGGAAGGTCCCGAAGCTAACCTTGTTGAGCCTATCATCCTTACCATAGGTAAGAGTCCTCTTCTTCATTTCTAGGGAAGAAGCCTTGGTAAAGCTAATAGCCAATATTCTAGTCGGCGGTATATGGTGGTCAAGGACCATAGAAACGATTCTTTGTGATATAATCCTAGTCTTACCAGATCCAGGTCCAGCTAGGACCATGCAGGGTCCCTCTATATGGGCAACTGCCTTGGCCTGGTTCTTATTTAATTTAACCACTCTACCACCACCTCTCAAAAATATATTTTCATTTACCAACAACTTTTTACCAGGACTAGCCTATTTGACTGGTCATAAGGGTCAAGCGTTCTAGCATTTCCTGAGACTCATCCTTGTTGACCATAATTACCAGCATATCTCCACCAAGTATCATGGTATTACCCCTAGGTATTATCTCCTCTGCCCCCCTGTAAATGGCTACAACTAGACACTTGTCCGGCCAAGTCACCTGGGATATTAGCTTTCCCTCCACCTGACTTCCTATATGGACTGACAACTCCATTAGGGTCTTGTTCTTGTCCTCTGTGTGGAAATCAGCATTCTTCTTATGGCTTAGTATATCATTTAAAAGCATATCATAGACAGGTTCTACACCCAATAGGTCTGATGTGATCAAGGCACTAAATACCACCACTGATAGGGGTAGTAGGTGTTCAAAGGAGCCGGTCATTTCAAAAATTAGTATTATACCAGTTATAGGAGCCTTTACCGTTGCCGCAAAATGTCCTGCCATAGCAAGGACAGCAAAGTTTACCAAAAACTGGTGGGGTATACCTAGGTAGGTCACACATATAGTACCGAAAATATTGCCCATTAGTGCTCCAAGGGCTAGTAGGGGAAAGAATATCCCTCCCGGTACACCTGACCCAAAGGAAGCAAAGGTAAATAGGTACTTTATTAGCAGGTAAAGTAACAAAATAGCTAATCCTAGGTGTAGGTGGTTTATGTTCATGATTAATTCATGGCCACCCCCAAGTAGGGTTGGAAAGGTCATACCTATAAGGGCTGCAAAAATAAAGGGAATTATTATCTTAAATTCCTGCTTTATTGGCATAGTCCTATATAGGGCCTTTGACATTATTACACCGTGGTTAAAAATATAGCTAGAAAGTCCTATCAAGATACCCAATAATAAAAGGGACCAGTAGTACTTTATGGGCATTATACTCAGGACTTCAAACCTCAAAGAAGGGCTGATTCCCAGAAAAGACTTGGTAACCATATCTGCCGTTACTGCTGATACCATGGCAGATAAAAGGACTACTGGTGAAAAGTTCTTGTGGACCTCCTCTAGGGCAAACATAACCCCTGCCATTGGAGCATTAAAGGCAGCTGCCAAACCTGCAGATGCACCACTAGTCATAAGGTACTTGTGCTCATAATCCAATTTATTGGTCTTTCTGGACACACCCTCACCTATGGCAGCCCCCATCTGTATAGAAGGCCCCTCCCTTCCTACAGACAGGCCTGCAGCCAAGCAAAGTATGCCTCCGAAAAACTTATATACTAGCACAGGCCACCAATTTGTCTTCATCCTCCTGGTCATAACCCCCTCTACCTGGGGTATACCAGAGCCAGATATATCTGGTTCCTGCCTTATAAATAGGCTAACAAGAAGGGCCATCAGTATCAAAACTAGTAAGACCCCTATTGCTATAGACATATTAGTCTTTGAAAGCCTATACAGGTTGGCAAATAGGCCCAGAAGCTTCTCTCCCATTATCCTATAAGCAACAATTATACAGCCAGTCAATATACCTATAAAAAATGAGTGGATTATCATCTTGTATTTAAGACCATTTGTACTCTTTATTATTGTAGACACATTTTCATTTTTGTATCCCATTAATTTAGAAAACACTAAAAACCCCCCTCAAAAATCATACTTTAAAGGTCATGTAGTTGGATACAGGCCCTCAAGGTATGTCTTGCCAATATAGAGCTAGTTACAGACCCTACTCCTCCTGGAACTGGCGTAATATGTGATACCCTGTCAAGTACATCATCAGTATCAACATCTCCACACATATTGCCATCATTATCAAAGTTAATTCCAACGTCAATTACTACTGCCCCCTTCTTTATAAAGGACTTGTCAACTGCCTTGGCCCTACCCATACAAGAGACTAGGATATCAGACCCCTTTACAATATTTTCTAGGTCCTTTGACCTAGAATGACATATAGTAACAGTAGAATCCCTGTTCAAAAGAAGCATTGATAGGGGCTTACCTACTACCATAGACCTTCCTAGTACAGTCACATTCTTGCCCTTTAGGTCCACATTATAGTACTTTAAAATTTCTATAACCCCCATAGGAGTACATGGTGCAAATCCCCTCTTATCACCAGATATAATCTTGGCTAAGCTAAGGGGTGAAAAGCAGTCTACATCCTTTCTATCATCTATATAATACTTGACTATCTCCTCGTCAATATGGGCAGGAAGTGGTCTAAAACATAGGATCCCATGTACAGACTCATCCTTATTCAAGCCCTCTAGGGCAGCAAGATATTCATCCTGGCTACAGTCTTCATCCAACTCAACCACCTGTGTTTCAATACCACACTTAGCACACCTGCTTGTTGCCCCCTTTTGGTAGGAAGCGTCATCTGCCTTATTACCAACCTTCAGCATGGCTAGCTTTGGGAATATTCCCTGGTCATTTAGCCTTCTAACCTTATCTATTATATCGTCCGTCAGTGCATCAGCAACTGGCTTTCCTCTTAACAATTTATCTTCCACTTATCTTAACCTCCTAAATACCTCTTCATATATGTAGTCTGACCTCTTTACTATATCAGCAACTAGGTCCTCTACCTCCTGGCTTGTCCTTACAATAAAGTCCCTATCATCAAGGTCCTTTATATTTATCATTACATTTATCCTGGCACTCAAGGCTGCTGACCTAAGCATAGCCACTCCAACCCCAACATCACTTAGTAGCATGACAGACCCCTTTTCTAATAGGTCCTCATGAAGGTCTAATACCCTCTTAGATAAACGCAAAAGGTCCAGGGGAACCCCTGCTGCCCTTTTTAAACAGAGTTGCATTTGGGCATGCTTAGCCACCTTTTCTTCATCTGTTTCACTAGGCATCTTGTAGACTGCTGCAAGTGGTAAAAAGGCTTCTGCATCCCTGTCCACCATGTTCATAGACTCCCTATGAAAGACTTGACACTCCTCTAATATTCTCTCTATATCAGCCTGATAGGCCGCATACTTTTTCTTACCACTTGTAAAATTTGCCACCATAGAAGCCAAACCATTGGCAAGATTTAGGGCATAGGCTGCCACACTACCCCCACCAGGCATTGATTTTTTTGAACCAAGGTCCTGGGCAAATTCCTCTAAACTAAAATCTAAGTATTTTTTTTCCATTAAGTCCTCCAAAATATTTTTCTCCCATATATTATACCAAAAAAATCTCCACTCTTGACAAATTCACTATAAATCAAGCTTAAAATTTTTAGATTTCTCATTGAAAAATACATATTCTACAATTATAAATCCTTAGTATTTCTAATTTTGACAGTTTTTAGCACTCAACAATTGACAGTGATAACAAAAAGTGGTAGAATTTATCTGTAATAATAATTAAAGATAAGAGGAGGCATTAATATGACTACTGAAAAGGGTAAAGTATCTATCCACTCAGAGAATATTTTTCCAATAATTAAAAAATGGTTGTACTCTGATAAGGATATATTTGTAAGAGAATTAGTGAGTAATGGCTGTGATGCCATAGCCAAGCATAAAAGACTAGCCAGTATAGGTGAAGCAAGCCTAAGGGATGACTACAGGGTTATAGTAAGGGTTGACAAGGAAAACAGGACCCTTACCTTTAACGACAATGGTATCGGTATGGACTTAGATGAAATCAAGAAATACATCAACCAAGTAGCCTTTTCTGGAGCTGAAGAATTTGTAAATAAGTACAAGGACAAGATAGATGAATCAAATGATATCATAGGCCACTTTGGTCTTGGATTTTATTCTGCCTTCATGGTAGCAGACAAGGTAGAGATAGACACACTTTCCTACAAGGATGGGGCCCAGCCAGTTAAGTGGGTATCTGAGGATGGTATGGAATTTGAAATAAGCCAGGGAGATAGGAAGGAACACGGTACAAGCATCACTTTGACAATATCTGCAGACAATGAAGACTTCTTATACGCCTACAAGATTAGGGAAATCCTTAATAAGTACTGCTACTTCCTACCGACTGAAATATACCTTGAGGATGCAGATGAAGAAAAAAGACTGGCAGAAGAAAGGGTTAGAAGGGCCCAGGAGTCTCAGGAAAAGTATGACGAGGCTATAAAAAACGGTCAGACTCCTGAACCAATAGATGTTGAAACTCCAGTGGAAAAAAGGCCAATAAACAATACCCAACCCCTATGGATAAGGTCACCTAAGGACTGTACTGAGGATGACTACAAGGCCTTCTACAAGGAGGTTTTCCAGACCAATGATGAACCACTTTTCTGGATCCACCTAAATGTAGACTTTCCCTTCAACCTAAAGGGTATCCTATACTTCCCAAAACTTAAAAATGAATTTGAACTAGTTGAGGGCCAGGTAAAGCTATACAACAACCAGGTATTTGTAGCTGACAATATCAAGGAGGTAATACCAGAATTCCTACTTCTATTAAAGGGTGTAATAGACTGCCCTGACCTGCCACTAAATGTTTCAAGGAGCTTCCTACAGAATGACAGGGATGTCAGCAAGATTTCTAAGCATATAGTTAAGAAGGTTGCCGACAAGCTTAAATCCCTATACAATACTGAAAGAGAAAGCTATGACAAGTTCTGGGATGACATCCAGGTATTTATCAAGTTTGGCTGTCTAAAGGATGACAAGTTCTATGACAAGATCAAGGATGTAATCCTATACAAGACTATAGATGGTAGACACATAAACCTAAAGGAATACCTGGCAGACAACCAGGACAAGACTATATACTATGTAACTGATGAAAACCAACAGGCCCAGTATATCAAGCAGTTCAAGGAAAATGGTCTAAATGCCCTAATACTTGATAATAGCCTTGATACACCATTTATGGGGCTAATAGAATATGTAGAAAATATGGATAAAAATCCAGAAAACCAGGAAGAAATACTTAAGTTTGCCAGAATTGACTCAGACATATCCAAGGTCCTAAATTCTGACGATGATGAGGACAAGGCAGATGATGAAAAAATTATTAGCCTATTCCAGGACATCTTGGGCCAGAAGCTAGCATCCTATAAGGTTGAAAGCTTCAAGGACTCCAACCTGTCAGCCATGGTGGTAGTGGATGAGCAAAGTATACGTATGGCCCATATGAAGGACCAGTTCCAGGCCATGGGTCTAGAAGGCCTTAACTTTGATGAACAGCAGGGTCTATTGATAAATAGGAAGTCCCCTATAATCAAAAAGCTTGTAGGCTTTGCAGACCAGGCCGACATGAAGGATATGGTTGAACTAATGTGTCAGCAGATAGCCGACCTAGCCATGTTGTCTAATAAGGAATTAAAGCCAGACCAGCTTAATGATTATATAGACAGGACTAACAAACTAATGGCCATGATTGTTGAACTTGAAAAATAAGTCTTCTATTGAATGTTAGCTACTAAATATATATTTTATGTAGACTAGCCAATCAAGAAAACAGAATACTAGTAAAGAGTCCAGTATTATAGTGAGATAATACTGGACTCTTTTTAGTTTCATCTGCTCCTTTAACTTATTCATTCCACCCTTTATTTATCCTATTTACTAAACATAAAATAGAGATCTACTTATATGATGCTTAGACCAAGTAAGCTTTAAAAAAATAACGCCAACTTCATGGGTTATCCTCGATAATACAAATAACCCAATCCATCAGCGCTATAAGCTATGTAATTAATGTAATTTAATATGTTTGTCTATCTTTTAAATCATCTGTCTAGCTAGGACAAAACTACTTGCCTAGAAGGTTCATCAAAGCATCTGGTATAGAGTCTACTCCACCAACTACAGATATCTTTTCAGTTCCTGCTAGGTATGTCTTTAATTCTGGAGCTACTGTCTTGCCATTAACTAGGACAACCGGACTCATAGTCTTAGCTGTTACTGCACCAGCTGCAAGAGCATCTGCTGTCTTAACACCATTAGCAACCATTACAGACTTAGGATTAGCATAGGCATGCTTAGCTATAGCTACAGAAGTTGCATACTTGTTGTCACCACTGATTCTAACCTTAGCTTCGGCCTTAGCAGCATCTTCAACAGACTTAGCTACACTATTTACTCCACCAACTACTGTTAGCTTCTTTAGGTTCCAAGCCTTTAGAGACGCATCTACATCAGCATTTAGGCTAGTTGCACCAGTTAATAGGACTGGAGCCTTAATCTTAGTTGCAAATGCAGATACTGAAAGGGCATCTGCTGTCTTAGTTCCATTTACTAGTATAGCTTCTTCCTTGTTACCAGTAGCCCTTACCATATCAGCAATCTTTATAGCTGTCTGGTACTTGTTGTCACCACTGATTCTTACTACTTCTATGCCCGCCTTCTTTAGCTGGTCAGCAACACCTGCGCTTACAGATCCTTCTCCACCTGCTATATACACCTTCTTAGCACCTAGTCTAGTTATTTCAGTCATAGTTTCAGCTGGTATGGCATCTCCCTTAGTTAATAGTATAGGTGCTGACATGCTAGCTGCAAGAGGTGCTGCTGCAAGAGCATCCGCATCCTTATAGGCATTAGCTAGGATTACTGCTTCGGCCTTGTCATAGTTAGTTGAACTAATCTTAGCTGCTGTAGCATACCTACTTGCACCTGCTATTCTATCCCTAGTCTTGTTATCCTTGTTTTCTTCAGGCTTAACAGGATCTGGAGTTACCTTTTCTGCCTTTGAGTAGTCTAGCATAAGGATGGCATCCTGGGCACCCTTACCCTTTATAGTACTTGCATAAGTACTTGCTCCACCACTTGAAATTGCATCCATTGCATCAACTTCAACATTTATATAAACCTTGTCTTCCTTAGTTGAATTTCTTACTATCTTTAAAGTCTGAGGGAATTCCCTAGTCTTACCTTCTAGGTCCTTGTCAGTATAAGTCTTTGCCACTGTAACTGGAGACTTTGCACTTCCTAAACCATTTTCATATACATTCATCCCCCAAAGGTGACCAAATAGACCCATGAATGAAAGGCCCTTAACGTTTATGTATATTTCAGTCTTTCCGTCTTTTTCAATTACCTTAGCTGTGTGGTCTAAGGCTGCATTACCCATAGAATCCTTATCTTCATGAGCATGCTTCATCTGAACTGGAACCTTATATTCAACGGCCTCCTCTGCATTTACCAATGTTGGTGCTATAGCTGTAACAGCAGTCGCTGCCACCATAACTGTTGCAAATTTTTTAGTCATATTCTTCATACTTTACCTCCAAATATATTTAAATTAAAAATTACTCAAATCTATATCATATTATAACAATGATACCATATTTGTAATGAGAACTATATTTAATCCTATCAATATTAGTATACAACAAAATATTTAAAAATGCTATATCCTATGAATATCTTTTTTAAATAGTTAATATTAGCTTTTTATTATCAACCTCAATTATATCAAGTTTGACACCGAACATCTGCTCTACTGAATAGGATGATATAACCTTATCTGGATTTCCTTGAACTAGTATATTACCATCCTTTAGGCCTATAATCCTATCACTATAGTACATGGCTTGATTGATATCGTGTAAGACCATGACTATAGTCATGCCCAAATCCTTATTCAGCCTTTCTATCAACTGTAAAACCTCCAGCTGGTACCTTATATCAAGATAGGTAGTTGGCTCATCCAGGAAGAGGAACTTTGTTCCCTGGGCTAGGGCCATGGCTATCCAGGCTCTCTGCTTTTGTCCACCTGAAAGTGAATTTACTGTCCTATCCTGTATATCTACCAGGTTAGTAGCTTCTATAGCACAGTTTATCATCCTCTCATCCTCGTCATCATGCCTCTTCATCATTACCTGGTAGGGAGTCCTTCCATAACTAACCAACTGCCTTACCGTAATGTCGTTTGACACCCTATTGTACTGGTGGATTATGGCTACCTTTCTGGCAAATTCCTTCTGGGACATGGATTCTATATTCCTACCATTTAGGAGAATCTGGCCAGAATTTACCTTTAGGTTCTTTGTCATTAGGTCAAATAAGGTAGACTTACCACATCCATTTGCCCCAAGTATAGAGGTTATACTCCCCTCTTTTATCTTAAAGGATATATCATTTAAAATTATCTTCCCACCCTCAGTGTAGGAGAATGTAAGATTTCTAACTTCCATAACTATCACCTCCATGCTTTAGAAGGAAGATAAAGAATGGACCACCTATAATAGCCATCATGATAGAGGCTGGTATTTCATAAGGAGCAACCATAGTTCTTCCTATTGTATCGCATAAAAGGAATACAAAGGCCCCCAGCACCATAGTATAAGGTATCTTAATCTTATGTTCACTACCTACTAGCATCTTGGCCATATGAGGCACTATAAGGCCCAGGAAGCCTATTACACCAACTATGGCTGTTGATATACTTACTAGGATAATAGCCACCAGGGCAACTATAAACCTGTCCCTGTCTACATTTACACCCAATCCCCTAGCTGTCTTATCCTCTAAAGAAAGTAGGTCACACTTCTTGTATAGACAAAAAGCCAATATCAGGCCAATTAGGACATACCAAAATAGCATATTTACATCCGCCCAGGTCCTCTGGGTAATGTTACCTTCAACAATCGACTGAACCTTGCTTAGGTTGGCCCCACCACCTACAAAGGCCTTACAAAATTCACTTATTCCTGTAAAGGTCATATTAAGGGCAACACCTACTAGTATCAGCTTCACAGGATTCACCCCACCATCCCAGGCTAGTGAATATATCAATAGGTAGGCCAAAAGACCACCTGCCACTGAGAAAAATGGGATAGAAAAATATAGTGAAGGAAATATTGTAATTATCAAGACCGACATCAAGGAAGCCGCAGATGATATACCAATAATACCCGGGTCAGTAAGTGGGTTCTTCATTACTGCCTGTAATAGGACACCTGATACCGATATGGCTGCACCGGCCAATATTGATATTACTATTCTTGGGAACCTCAAGTCCCATATAGCTACAACATCTTGGTCTAGTTCTACAAATAGACCCCTCAATAGCTTGCCAAAACCAACATTTATACTACCGGAAGTTGCCGCTATAAAAAATACTACAACTAATAAGATCAGGGTGATAATAAAGGCTAGGGCCTTCCTGGTATTATTGATTGGTTTTTCCCTCCTGTCATGTCCAGCCAGAAATCTGGAAAGACCAAATTTAAACTTTTTTGTCTTCACTACTTATCACCTCCTGCGTCATCAAATATCTTGCCTAAATCCTTCAAGGCCTCTGGATATGTAAACTTGGCTGACATACCAAACTTCTTGTAGTCCAAATCATAGACCTTATTGTTTTTGACTGCATCAAACTTAGACCATATCTGGTTAGTCTTAAATTCCTTAAAGAACATCTCCCTTACATCGTCCGGCATGGCATGAGCCGTTCTCAGGATAATTTCAGGATTTTTCTTCAACATATCCTCTGTTGTAATGTTAATAAACTGGTCCTTGTCAGACTTATATACATTGTCTCCTCCTGCCAGCTCCACTAGGGACCCAACATATGACTTGTCAGTTGCCACCACATAACTACCCGGTAGTCCCATCAAGACAAGAACCTTCTTCTTTTTCATATTTTTATGTTTTTCCTTATAGTCCTTCATAAAGCTTTGGTATTCATCTATAAGGGCCTTGGCCTCTTTCTCCCTATCAAGTAGGACACCCAGGTCTTCTATCGACTTGTACATACCAGGTACATTATTTAAGTTTAAGAAGCCAAACCTCAGGCCAGCATTTTCATATTTAGGTTCCAGGTCACTGACCAAGCTGACCGGTGAAAATATCCAGTCTGGATTAAGGGTTTTAATCTTTTCCATATCTGGTGCCATGGCCATACCTATAGTTGGCTTACCCTTGTACCTCTTAGGAAGGGCATCAATCTTGCTATCTGGAACTGCTATCAGGTCTACATTTAACTTGTCTAATATATCTACTGTAGCCATAGATGTTGCTATAATCCTCGGATTTTTTATTTTAGTAACCTGTCTTAGCTCTTCCTGCTTGTTTTTTGTTCCTTCTGGGTGTTGGTTGACACATCCACCTAGAAGACAAGCAACTAGGCATAAGGCCAGTCCTATATAGCGTATTTTCTTATTCATAGCCTGCCACCCCACTTGGTTCACACAAAATTTCCCTATCTTCTAGCTCATCAAATTCTAAGCCCTGGCCTTCCAAATCATCAGCCAAAGAATTGTTTTTATTTTTTAGGTAGTTAAAGCCTAAAACTAGGGCGATCGCACCAAATAGTATAGCAGCTAATATTATAGCTACTAGGACCACTACTACAGTAAATAAAACCTTGGTAACAATACCCCAAGGGGCATCTTCATCTTGACCATCCATCAGGGTCTTACTATCGCCAAAATCCTTATTAGTCAAAAGTCCATGGTCATAGCCCAGGTCTCCTTGATTTATTTTCTTGTCACCGTCTCCACCATTTGCTGGTGCCACTCCATTATTGGGGCTAGTTCCAGCCTTTGGAGTAACCTTGTTGGATGAAGACATCAAAGTCTTCACCTTATCATTCGAGCTAGCATTAGTCTTAACCTTGGATGTAGACTGGCTAGTTGATGAATTTGATGAGCTTGAAGACCCAGCAGGGCTAGCTTCGGAGCTAGTAGAATTGTTTGTTGTAGCCGAGGCTTGACTGCCTGCTCCTGACGACTGACCTGTTCCTCCAGTGGAAACCAGGGCCTTGAAGTCTGTATTACCAGCTTCTAGGGCATCAAAGTCTATATAGAAGACTACCGACCTGGACATTGGATCAACGAAAAATGTAGCCCTTACAACACAATCAGTAGAAGGTATCTCAAACCTAAAATCTCCAGTAGATCCGGCATTCTGAGTTTCCTGGAATGGAACCTCCGTCCATCCACTATCACCCTTCTTCTGTACATTGAAGCTAAACTTACTGATCTTGTCCCTTAGGTTGTATCTTACAGTTGCATATAGCTTGCCATCATCATCCTTTTCTATAAGGGCAGTACCATATACTACATTGGATACCATTCCTTCACCAATACCAGGATTATTGCCTGGATCCTCAATAGCACCACTCACAGGATGCGAATAGTGGCCATGGGCATTTGCAGTGTATACTTCACCAGCAAATGAAATACCGGTTGACATATAGAAGCATACCATCAAGATGAAGGCTAGTATTGACAGCTTGCTAAATATTCCTTTATTTATATATTGCATTTTATCCTATCCTCCACCTTTCCCTATAAGCTATCCCTTACCTTATTAAATTCATTCATCTTATTCTTCAGGTAGCTATTATACTTGAATTCATAAATCAAACGTTTGCTAAACCTAATGTATACATAGGCTGACCCTCCAATTATGGCTGCAAGTATCAAGACACAGTAAAATATGACCTTTGGATTTTCCTTGGACCTTACTGGCTTTCTTCCTACATCAAGCTGGCTAGCCTGGTCTGTTTGTACCGGCTGACTACTAGTAGTAAAATCAGTAGAATCATTGTTCAACTGGCTAACAGATGTCGGTGTAGGCCTATCATTGCTAGCCTTTGACTTATCACTCTCCCTTGTATCAGCTGACTTTTTACCACTATTTACCCTAGATTTATTATTGCTTACACCTGCAAGTCCCTTTGAACCTTTATTAGATATGTTGCCAGTCTTTGCTTGGCTGGCTGGACCATCTGAAGAAACAAAGGCGAATTCACCATAGGTATTAGTCGTAAAGGAAGCTGTATCTCCCGAAAGAGATGTATTCATTTCAGCCATATCAGCAAGCCTATAAACCTTAGGCTTCACTATATTCGATGCTAGTTTGGCCTTTATTGTTATATCCTTAGAAGGCTTGGTTGGAACACCATAGTCGTTTTCTATTTTAAACTCATAGATCTTCATGGCTCTTGCCCTACCAAACTTCTGTGTAATCTTCTGGAAGCTGGCCCCTCCTGTAACCGGATTGGCCTTAAATACTATATTTTCCTTGAAGGCACCTGGCTGAGCCAAAAGCTCAAAGCCTTCTGGTAAAATTTTATGGATACTTTCCTTTGGATCAAACTTCTTCCTAGGCGTACCACTTTTCATTTTCTTATACAGGACAGCCTCTGACTCTTCTATCTTTTTAATAGATGTCCAATCAATCTTTAGCCTGGCCCCAACTGGTACCTCGCCCATAGGCTTTACCTTCGGGTCAACCTTAACGTATATCATTGGGTCTTTACGCACAAGGTCAAAGCTGAATACCTCTGGCCTCTTGTCTTGCTCGCCTGGTATTGACAGGTCGAAGGCATGTGGCTCAGCAAAATGGTAGTAGGCATTGTCATCCCTAATCTGAAGAGAAACAAGAGAAGCCGTAATATTTGAAACCTCCATAGTTGTAGACCCCAATAGGAAGGTATATTTGCCATCTTTTGATACCAATTCAGCATCATGGACCATGGCATTGTTTCCCATGGAGGCCTTATCCTCTCTCTCATGGAAAAGACTGACATCTAACTTGTATATACCTGGCTCTAGACTAATATTTTCTCCCTTTTCAAGTGGTGGAAGATTCCTTGTGTCCTTTGACTGGTAGGCACTGCTAGAAGTATCACTGCTAGCAGGCGACACATCCTCAACAGGACTAGAATCAAAATTAATAGATGAAACCTTGGCAGATTCAGGATTTGAAGGCCAATCTATCCTTAGCCTTGCCTTCTGGTCCCCACTGGCCAATTCCCCCATGACCGGTACATAGACTTGGACAAAAATATCCTTTTCTCCCCATTCAACATCAAAATCCATTTCCTTTGGATACTTGACCCCCTTGAACTTTGTATCCTTGCCATTTGTAGGGTTGTTGTAGACATCGTACTCATCATATCTTGAAAGGACATTTACGGGCTTGTCCTTGACCAAAAGCTCACTAAGGTAGCCCCTAAAGTTGAAGGCTGTCAGGGGAACCATCTTTATCCTAAGCTTGGCCCTGCCACCAGATACAGTAATAAAGCCTGTTGGTATAAAGGCCCCATCTCCCATAGATTTTTCTTCATCATACCTCTTCATCAAGGATAGCTTGACCTTGTAGATACCATCTGGAGGAGTGGCAGCACTTACATCTGGTACAAATGAAGTTAACAAACTAATAATTAGAGCTAGAGACACTATTATTCTCAATATAAGCTTATTAAAATTCCTATAATTTGATTTAGTCGATCTTTTTATCCTGAACTGACCTCTTAACCTATCAATGACAATCACCCCCATCAACTGTCTTTATAACTACTAGGAAGTAGTAATATTTAAAAGCTATTAAGGCAGCAATAAATATCCTCATTGGCAAAACATCGTATTTGAAAAATACAAAGCCTAGCATTACACTTGCAAATATTAGTATCTTCCACTTAGTTTTCCTAGTCATAGATTTATTCTTTTCAAAAGACTCTAGGTTATTCTTATATAGACTTGTAGACTTGAACCAGTTATTGAACCTATCAGACCCCTTAGCAAAACAAAAGGAAGCTAGGAGCAAGAATGGTACTGTAGGTAAAACTGGCAATACAACGCCTATCCCACCCAGTATCATAGATAAGATACCTATAACAATATAAATATATTTCATTAAAAACCTCCTTGTATTATAGATAATTCCTTATTTTTTACTAGATTCTAGTGACTATATCTATTCTCACTGTACATCAAATAGTATTTACGATAAAGTTTTATTAACATCCCTTATTAGTATATCATAAATAAGCCTTATTGATAGTAAATCCCATAATAAAATTATTCCTCTTTATATTCTATCACTAAATTACTGATAATAAAATTCAATATTTTTGGATATTTATTAACTATATTTAGATTTAGTTTTTATATTTAACGTTTTTGACGAGAAAAATGGCTACAGGAATAAATATTCCCATAGCCATATAAAAGTTTGTTATTTATAATTACTATTCGCTATCCTGAGTAGGGTCTTCAGTCTTTACTGGTTCCTCTACCTTTACTTCTTCGATAGCCTTCACTTCCACACTCTCACTTTCCTGAGTCTGGTAGTCACCTGTGTAGCTAGTATAAGTTGACTCTTCTGGTTCAACTAAATTTAGGTCCTTAGCTAATTCTTCTCTTTCCTTTAATAGTTCCTGGTAGAAGTTAACTGTTGACATGTTAATATAAGTTGATAACCATAGAAATCCTATACCTAGTGTGAAGATACAAAGTATAGCCCATCCTATAAATGATAGGTTTAGCTTGAAGAATCTCCACTTGTAGCCCTTCATCAACTTTCTAGAAGCCCCTAGTGAGTCAATGGCGCCATTATCATCATGGTTAGCAAGTACTATCAGGTCTACCATTGAATACGTAAATCCAATATATAGGTTTATAGCCAGTATAATCACGTAAATTACTAATAATAGTACCACTAGGCCTGCACCAATACTTCCCAATAATGGAAAGATTGATTCACTACTTATACCAGACAGTATACTAACACTTCCACCCATAGCCATTGAAAGTACAACTGAAAATAGGATCGCCATTAGAACAAAATTCACTGCACCAACCAGAAGCACCAAAAGTATAACTACAAGTAAATATCTTAGGTATACCCTACCAGGCTGCCTGAAGTTAGAGAAGTTAAATCCCCTGCCCTTGGCAATATCTAGTAATAGCCTAAACATACCAAGACTTATAAATACCTGTGCTAAAAGCTCAACAAGTGTAATTTCTCTCATACCCTTAAAGTTTGCGAGATAACTACCCCCAACTGCAACAATTATCATTACAAGATTGATCAAGACAAATTTCAACCAATGTCCTTTTAACTGCTCCCTACTTAGGGCTCTTATTTCTTTATTAGATAACATAAAAGTCCTCCCTTCTTTTTTAAATTAATTTATTAATTAATTTCTATTTATTATAGCCTATATTAAGTCTTAAATCAACCTTAATTTTTTTACTATATATATCTAGCCCAAGATGACCTTATAAAGAGCCTATACACTTAGTTCTGCAATATCTATAGCCTCTCCACTAGCCAGGATAGGACCTACTACCTTATCTATAAATTCTCTTACCTGCATAGGTGCACAGCCTACATATAGGTCTGGCCTTAGGACCTCGAGGATTTCCTCCTTGCTAATACCAAAGCTAGGGTCTCCTGCAATCCTGTCCACCAGGTCATTGTCTCCGCCTTCCTCCTTAACTATCTTTCCTGCAGCTAGAGAATGTATCCTTATCCTCTCATGAAGTTCCTGCCTATTTCCGCCCCTCTTTACGGCATCCATCATTATATTTTCAGTAGCCATAAATGGTAATTCCTTCATCAGTCTCTGCTCTATAACCTTAGGATAAACTACAAGTCCATCAGCTACATTGGCACATAGGTTTAGGACCGCATCTGTAGCCAAAAATGCTTCTGGTACTGATATCCTCCTGTTGGCAGAATCATCTAGGGTTCTTTCAAACCACTGGCCTGACACAGTCATAGCCGGATTGAGCATATCCGCAATGATATACCTTGCAAGAGATGCTATCCTCTCGCTCCTCATAGGATTTCTCTTGTAGGCCATGGCAGATGAGCCTATTTGATTCTTTTCAAAGGGTTCCTCTATCTCCTTTAGGTGTTGTAGCAGTCTTATGTCATTAGAAAACTTTGTTGCAGACTGGGCTATACCTGCCAGGATATTTACCAACTGGCTGTCAAATTTTCTAGAATATGTCTGCCCTGTAACTGCAAACACATCATCATAGCCCATTTTTTTGGCTACTAGCCTATCAAGTTGCTTGACCCTTTCATAGTCACCATCAAATAATTCTAGGAAGGAGGCCTGGGTTCCCGTTGTTCCCTTTACCCCCCTCAATCTTCTCCTCTGTAGGAAGTCTTCTAGGCTCTCTAAATCAAGTATGAAGTCCTGTATCCACAGGCAGGCCCTCTTACCGACTGTAGTAGGTTGGGCTGGTTGAAAATGAGTAAAACCAAGGGTTGGCAGGTCCTTGTATTTGTCTGCAAAGTCGGCCAATATTGATATCAGCTTGATCAGCCTCTTCCTAATAAGATCGAGAGCCTCATAATCTATTATTAAATCTGTATTATCACCGACATAGCATGAGGTTGCCCCCAGATGTATTATACCAGCTGCCTTTGGGCACTGGACTCCATAGGCATATACATGACTCATAACATCATGTCTTACCTCCCTCTCCCTGGCCTGGGCTACATCGTAGTTTATATCATCTTGGTAGCTCTTCAACTCATCTACCTGGTCCTGACTAATGTCCAGTCCCAGCTCCATTTCAGCTTCTGCCAGGGCTACCCATAGCCTCCTCCAAGTCTTAAACTTCTTATCTGGAGAAAATAAGGCCTGCATTTCCTTACTTGCATACCTTGATGTCAAGGGTGATTCATATGTATTCTTCATAAATTTCCTCCTCTTAAGGCATTACTATATACTGGTCTCTTTCTGGACCTACTGATACATACTTTATTTTACAGTCAACCACATCCTCTAGGTACTTGATATAGTCTACTGCCTCTTTTGGTAGGTCTTCAATGCTCCTGCAGTTAGAAATATCCTTCATCCAGCCCTTTCTGTACTCATAAACCGGCTGGGCCTTGAATAATTTTTCTCCTATAGGGAATTCATCGAGTACTTCACCTTCAAACTTATAAGCCACACATACAGGTATTTCTTTCATATATGACAATACATCCAGCTTTGTAAGGGCTATCTGGTCTGAGCCCTGGGCCATTACACCATACCTTGAGGCCAAGACATCAAAGCCACCTACCCTTCTAGGTCTGCCAGTTGCTGCCCCGTACTCATTGCCCGCTTCTCGTAATTTATCTGCCTCATCACCAAAAATTTCAGCCGTAAATGGACCCTCACCCACACATGTAGAGTAGGCCTTCATTATACCCACAGAATTAGTTAGCCTTAAGTTTGGTACACCAGCTCCAATAGGCGCATATGGCGCTATTGTAGAAGAGGATGATGTAAATGGGTATATACCAAAGTCTATATCCCTCAAGGCACCTAGCTGGGCCTCGAACATTATGTTCTTTCCTTCTCTATTTGCCCTATTCAAGTAATGGCCTGTATCACATACAAAATCCTTAACTATATCCCCATATTCCTTTAGGTAGGCCCACATATCATCGAATTTAATAGCTTCCTTGCCATATCCCCTTTCTATCATGAGGTTCTTCCACTCGATTATACCCCTAAGCCTTTCCTTTAGGTCCTCTTCACTATCTAATAATTCACCCAGTCTAAGAGCCTTCTTCATATACTTATCTCCATAGACTGGACCTATACCCCTCTTTGTAGACCCAAATTTTGCATCTGCTAGTCTTTCTTCCTCCAGACAATCCTGGTCCACATGGTAGGGCATTACTATAACTGCCCTATCACTTAACTTTAAGTTGTCAGGTGTAATTACTATACCTGCATCCCTTAATTTATTTATTTCGCCAACAAGGTGCTTGATATCAACAACCACCCCATTGCCGATTATATTTACAACATCAGAACGTAGTATACCTGATGGAAGTAGGTTCAAGATAAACTTACCCCTCTCATTTACTACTGTGTGGCCTGCATTATTACCACCCTGGTACCTCACAACTATGTCATAGTTTTCTGATAGTAGGTCAACCATCCTACCCTTACCTTCGTCTCCCCAGTTTATTCCTGTAATTGCTGTTAACATTTCTTCAGTCCTTTCTATTACTAGCTATACACTACCTATTTACCACCTTGGTATACAGGCCTATTTAGATACCAATATACTGCCTATCATGGCCAGTATCTGCGTAATAAACCTAGCTGGCGACTGTCTATTACCTTAAAATTATACCATACAAAAAAAGGAAAGTCCATATAATCGTATATTGTGTAATATACGTTAATGTCCTTCCCTTCAAAATCGTTCGTATTATTCTTTTTCTAACTAATAATATCTCATTCTAGCGGATTGTCTTTTTCAACCCCATAAGTAAGAAATTTTAATATGTTAAAAACGCCTATTAAATATCCTTGGACTGAATAGGAATAGGATTGGGAATATCTCCAGCCTACCCAACAGCATATCTAAGCACAAGACTAGCTTAGAGAAAACTGAGAAGGTCGAGAAGTTACCAGTAGGACCTACCAAATTACCAAATCCCGGTCCTACATTATTCACACAAGTAATGACCGATGTCAAGGATGTCTCTATATCAAACTCATTTAGGGTTATCAGAATGAATGATACCACCATTATAATTGTATATATCAAAAGGTAGGCTGATACATTCTTTGTTACCGTATCATCTATTAGCTTTTCATCCATAGTAATATTACTAACTGACCTAGGCTGAATAACCTTTTTAATCTCTGACTTTATGTACTTAAAGGTAATAAGTACCCTAGATACCTTTATACCACCACCAGTAGAACCTGCACATGCACCTATTACCATCAGGGACAAGAGGATAGCCTTTGAAAAGCTCGGCCAAAGATTGTAGTCAGTAGTCATAAAACCTGTAGTAGTTATTATGGTTGCAACCTGGAAGGATGCATACCTAAAGGCCTTCAATACACTACCATACATAGCGTATATATTCCAAGTAATCAGACCTATGGATACAGCTATAATTGCCAGGTAAGCCTTTAGCTCTTCACTCTTGAATATACGCTTAAACTTCTTCAATAATATTAAATAAAAGAGGTTGAAGTTTATACCAAATAGGATCATAAACACTGTAATTACACCATCAATATAGGCGCTGTTGTAGTAGCCTATACTATCAGCCCTCATACAGAATCCACCTGTACCTGCAGTAGAAAATGAGTTTGTCAAGCTATCCATAAATGGCATGCCACCCATCATCAGTAAAACTACCTCTATGGCTGTCAGGGCTATGTATAGATAGTACAAAATTTTCGCTGTCTGCTTAGTCTTTGGAACCAGCTTGTCCACTGTAGGACCTGGTACCTCTGCCCTCATTATATTCATTGTATTTCCAGATGATAGGGGTATTACGGCCATTACAAAGACCAATACTCCCATACCACCTATCCAGTGAGTAAAGGACCTCCAAAATAGGATACCTATTGGAAGTGCCTCTATATCAGTAAGGATCGTAGACCCTGTAGTAGTAAAACCTGATACAGTTTCGAAAAATGCATCTATTGGACTGGCTATACTTCCTGTCATAAAATAGGGCATGGCCCCTATCACAGAAAATATAATCCAGGCCAAGCCTACTATCAAGAGACCGTCCTTGATAAACAATTCAGACTTGGTCGGCCTTTTTCTTGTAAATGCCATACCAACTCCAGCAGAGACTAGGGCTATCTCAAAAATCCTAAGAGCCACATCCCTCTCTCCATATGCCAATGATACTATGGCAGGTATAAACATTAAAAAACCTTCCACCTTGGCTATATTCATAAGAACATAGATCATCATTTCATAATTCATCTTAATTCTCCTAAATAAACCTATACGCTTCGTTCTAGTATATCTTCTATATCAGTTATTCTCAGGCTCGAAGTCACGATGATAATATTATCGCCTACCATAATCTTGTCATCTCCACCTGGTATTATTATTTTACCGTTACGCACTATACAAGCTATCAGCATACCCTTTTTAAACCTTAGGTCCTTCAATGGCTGGTTGACTATCCTACCAGTAGCATTTACTGAGAATTCCAATACCTCAACCTTGTCATTTACTATTCTATATAGGGAATTCAGCTGGCTACCATAGGAGTTGTTCATAGCCTTAACATACTGAAGTATCCTTGTAGCTGTCAATTCCTTTGGCGATATTACAGTATCTAGATTAAAGGTATCAATCATATCCTTGAAGGTAGACTGACTAATCTTTGTAATAACCTTAGAAGCCCCCTTAGAGTCTGCATACATAGACATGATGATATTTTCTTCATCAATACCAGTTAGGGATACAAAGGCATCTACCTCGTGGATACCCTCTTCCTCTAGTATCTGGTTGTCTGTTCCATCCCCATGTATAATATCGACCTTAGGAAGGTTCTGTGCCAAGAAATGACAAGTCTTCCTGTCTCTTTCTATAATCTTAGTCTTAATATTTATGTTCTCAAGACTCTTGCATAGGTAGTAGGCAATCTTACCACCACCAATTATCATAACAGTCTTGACCTTTCTCTTAAGGCCACCAACCTTCTTTAGGAATTTTTCCAAGTCCTCGTGGCTACCAGCTATACTCAGCTTGTCCCCCTTCTCAAAGGTGAAATTACCATCTGGTATAAATACTTCATCCCTTCTCTGTATGGCACAAACCAAGATCTTTATACCAAAAGTCTTGACAACATCCTTCATCTGCATTCCAGGTAACTTAGAGTTTTCATATATCTTGAACTCCATCAACTCAACCTTGCCCTTGGCAAAGGTCTCAACCTTGATTGCCGATGGAAACCTCAAGATCCTTGAAATTACATTGGCAGCAACAAACTCTGGATTTATAATCATACTTAGACCCAGATCTTCCTTTATATAATTTAATTGGCTGTAGTATTCTGGATTTCTAACTCTTGCTATAGTATTTTTTGCCCCTAGGTTTTTGGCAAACAAGCAAGAGAACATGTTTATTTCATCAGATGAGGTACACCCAATTAGTAGGTCTGCCTCCTCTACGCCAGCCTCTTTTAATATTTCACGATTGATAGCATTTCCATTTATGCAGGCGACATCCTGGTTAGAATTTATCCTGTTGATTACATCTACATCCTGCTCTATAACCGTTACGTCATGAGATTCATTAGATAATTCCTCAGATAGCTTAGAACCAACCTTTCCTCCACCTATTATTACGATCTTCACTTTTTTCTCCTTCCACAACTAACGTGTTAATATCTCCATTTGAATATTATACCACATGCTTCAACTTTTTTTTAGTACTTTACTAGCATTTAAATTTTATAGTATAATATAGCTACTATTGATTATAATTCGATGAGGAGATAGATATGATAATTTCAGAAAATAATAACAGAAAAAAAATAGAAAAAAAACTACTAACACTTTCAATATGCTCTATCTTGGCCCTATCCCTAGCAGGATGTGGCAGCAAAATCACTGGAGGTGACGAAAATAAGGCCACTGTACCAAGCCTTGTAAATGAGCTAAAGTCGGATAAGTTAATTGGACTACAGGCTGCCATGCTAAAATTCACAACAGCTGAAAAAGCAGGCAGTATATCATCAGTAAGTCTAGAAGAAAAAGAGATTCCTGTAAAGAATGAAAAGCAAGATGAAGCTGAAGAAGCCAAGACTGAAAAGAAGTACATCTATACACTAGAAGTAATCTCTAAAAAGGGGCTTAGCCAGACTATGACAATTGATGCCAAGACTGGCGATATATTAAGTAAAACTGAAAATGGTCCGGCAAGTGCTGACCTTAAGGCTAACCTGCTAGACTTTGTTCCTGTAATAGATGTAGATGAGGCTGCCCAGGCAGCTGTAAAGGCTTCTACTAAGAAGTATACCTCTGTCCTATCATATAAGCTTTTTGCAAAAAATGGTAAGAATGTATTTTCATTCAAGCTATATGATGGTGATGTAAAGAATGCTGAAACTGTCTTGATAGATGGAGCTACAGGCAAGACCTTGACTAAGGCCGACCTGGAAGCAAGCCAGACTAGTTCTACAGATAAGACTACTAGTACTTCAAGTAGTGACACTACTGGTGCCAGTGATAAGACTACTAGTACTACTAGCCAAGAATAATTATAAATATAAAATACCGACCCCAAAGTCTAGTATAGCACTAGCTTGGGTGCCGGTATTTTTTTATTACTATTAACTCCTTCACAAAAATACCAAGTTTGGTAAAACCTCCCTTGGTATTTATAGAAATCTTGGTCAGGTCACCTATATGACCCACTATTATATTTAATTTACTGGTGCTCTAGTATATATTTTTCTGCCGCATGGACTGCTATAGCCCCATCAGCAGCTGCAGTTATTACCTGTCTTAGGGACTTAACCCTAATATCGCCAACTGCATAGATACCAGCTACACTTGTCTGACAGTCTTCATCAGTTATTATATATCCCTGTGGATTTAAGTCTACCAAGCCATCTACTAGGCCTGAAGTAGGTATACCACCTATGGCCACGAATAAACCGTCTAACTCTATTGTTCTTTCTGACTGGTCTGTCTTGTCTACAGTTATTACACCTGTCAGCTTTTCTTCACCTAGAATTTCCTTGATCGTACTGTTCCATACAACCTCTACATTTGACTCAGCCAGCCTTGTCTGTAGTGTCTTATTGGCTCTTAGCTCGTCTCTCCTGTGAATCAAGTATACCTTAGATGCTATTCTTGATAGGTATAGGGCATCTTCAACAGCCGTGTCTCCACCACCATTTACTGCTACCACTTTATTTCTATAGAAGCCACCATCACATGTTGCACAGTAGCCTAGGCCCCTTCCAGTAAACTTATCTTCCTTGTCTAGACCTAGCTTTCTTGGTGTAGATCCCATTGATAGTATTACAGTCTTAGTTAAGATTTCCTCTCCGCCTGCTAGCAACTTCTTTATACCATCTTCTAGTACCTCAATTGAGTCTACCCCCTTGTATTCAATCTTTGCCCCAAACTTCTTGGCATGGGCTAGCATATCATTAGCCAGCTGGATACCATTAGTTTCAGGTAGGGCTGGATAGTTTTCTATTTCTGTAGTAGAAACCATCTGACCACCGTGGAAGTTCTTTTCCAAAATTAATGTATCTAATTCTGCCCTTCCACCGTATATGCCGGCCGTCATACCACCTGGGCCACTACCGATTATTACTATATCATGAACCTTAGCTTCACTCATTTTTCTACCTCCAATATTATCTAACAAAGTAAAGTAACTTAATGCATACCATATTATTTATTATAGTACATTTCTTTACCTTATGTATATACTAAAAATTATTTATAGAACCATCCTGGCCTGGCTCATATACATGAACCTTGTCAGAGAACCTATGGTATATTTTCATTACCCTCTTGATATACTTCCAGCAAATTTCTATCTGGTTCCACTGGGAGAATAGGGACCTATCCTCGTCCATGGCAGCCATCAATAACCTTTCATATGCTTCTGGTGTATTCTGCCTATTTTCCAATACACAGCTCTGGCAAAAGTCCATATCAACCTTTTCTATGACATTTTCTGTGCCTGGCTTCTTTATATTGAAGTCTAGCTTGACGCCCTCGTCCGGCTGTATCTCTATTATCAACTTGTTTGGCTGGGCACCCTCTGTAGTAGACTTAAAGGTAATGACTACCTCACTCTTTTTCTGAGCCATCTTCTTACCTGTCCTTAGGTAGAATGGAACTCCCCTCCACCTGTCATTTTCTATAGCCAACTTAAGGGCTACATATGTTTCTGTAGTAGATTCTGGGTCTATCTTGTCTTCCTCTAGGTAACCCTTGTACTGGCCCATTACAAGTAGCTGGTCTATCTTGTGAGGGTCCTCTATATCCTTCAGCTCCTTGAATAGCTTGGTCTGGGCAGCCTTTATAGACTCAGATGAATTGTCTGCTGGCCTTTCCATTGCCACTATAGACAGGATCTGGAATAGGTGGTTCTGTACCATATCCACCATGGCCCCACTCTTGTCATAGTAGCCACCTCTTGTACCTACACCCACCTCTTCAAAGGCATTTATTTCGACCTTTTCTATAAAGTCCTTATTCCATACACCTCCGAATATGGCGTTGGCAAACCTTAGAGTCATTATATTTATTATCATTTCCTTACCTAAATAGTGGTCTATAAAGAATATATTTTCTTGTGAGAAGCACTGCTTTAGGTTCTTGTAAATATATTCTGCTGCATCCATAGTGTCACCGAATGGCTTTTCAATTATTACCTTGGCCCCACTCAAAGGACAGCCTGCCAACCTAATACCATCCGTTATAAAGCCGAATATCTTAGGTGGTACTGCATAGTAATATGTCCATCCGCTCTCTTTCCTGCCATTTGCATAGTCCAAGTCAGCTAGTAGGTCCCTATACTGGGCAACCTTAGTCATATCCATCTGGTAGTAGATTATCCTCTTTGAAAATTCAGAGAAGTCCTCCTCTGTATACTTTAGCCTAGAAAATTCACTAGTCCACTTTTTAATTATCTCAACATAGTCTTCCTTGCTGTAGCCCTTCCTACCTACACCAACTACCTTGTAGTCCTCTGGCAATAGGCCTAGACAATGCAAGTTATATAAAGCTGGAAATAGCTTCCTATAAGCTAAATCCCCTGTTCCTCCAAATATTATTATTCCCTTATTTTTCATCTTCATCTATCCAATCATGATGGAATACTCCATCTACATCTACTCTTTCAAATGTATGGGCCCCAAAATAATCCCTCTGTGCCTGTATTATATTGGCACCTAGTCTTGAAGACCTATACGTGTCCACATAAGCCAAGGCTGCTGACATAGCAGTTATTGGAATACCTCCCATAGCCCCAATAGCTACTAGCTTTCTCAGGTCTGCTAGCCTATCATTAATTTCCTTTGCGAAGAAGTCTGTCATCAACAAATTCTCCACTCCCTTGTCCTGGTCAAAGGCTGCTGATATATCGTTTAGGAACTTAGCCCTAATTATACATCCACCTCTGAATATCTTTGCTATATCTGCAAAATTCAAGTCCCAGCCATATTCCTTTTGAGCTACACTAAGTAGCTTGAAGCCCTGGGCATAGGATACTATCTTAGATGCATATAAGCTATTTTTAACCAGGTCTACCAGGTCCTTCCTGCCTAGACCCATAAGGTCTAAAATATCCTTCTTGCCTGTAAATTCGGCCTTGTTCTGACCTATAATTTTAGATAGCTTGACCCTTTCATCCTTTAGCCCAGACATATATCTGGCATTTAGGGCAGCTGTGATTACAGAAACATCAACCCCCAGGTCTATAGCCTCCAGATTGGTCCACTTACCAGTACCCTTTTGGGCTGACTTGTCTAGAATCTTGTCTACTAGGTAGGATCCGTCTGCCTCCTTAACCTTAAGAATATTGGCTGTAATCTCTATCAGATAGCTCTCCAGCTCAGTCTTGTTCCAGGCCTCAAATACCTCCTGAATCTGACTATTGTCCATACCACCTAGGTCCCTTAGAAGTATGTAGGCCTCACTGATAAGCTGCATATCGCCATACTCTATGCCATTGTGGACCATCTTGACGTAGTGGCCAGATCCGGCTGTAGAAATATACTTACAACAAGCTTCTCCATATGCCTTGGCTGATATATTTTCAAATATATCCCTTACATGTTCATAGGCCTCCCTATTACCACTAGGCATGATAGCTGGTCCAAACCTTGCACCCTCTTCACCACCTGAAATACCAACACCTAGATAGTTTATCTTCTTGTCCTCCAGGTATTTGGACCTCCTTATAGTATCCTTGAAATATGAATTTCCTCCGTCTATTATGATGTCACCTTCATCCAAAAGACCTATCAGCTGGTCTATAACCATATCTATTGGCTTGCCAGACTTTATCATCAGAAATACCCTTCTTGGCCTTTCAAGAGACTTGACAAAGTCCTCAAGATTATAGGTTGGTGTGAAATTTTCATGTCCATGGTCTCTCATTACTTCATCTACAACCGAGCTAGTCCTATTGTAGATGGAAACCTTGTAGCCCTTGTCTGCCATATTTAGGGCTAGGTTCAGCCCCATGACAGATAGTCCAATTACACCTATATCATTCATCTATATTCCTCACTTTCATTTTACACTTTACTCTTTGTATAGATTTATATTATTTTTATACACCAAAAGACCAAGCTTTAATCATTAGCACAAGGCTCTTCCTAGTTTTTCTTAATGGACTCCTTCTAGAGATATACCAGACCATTTTTTTTATTTTTAGAGGTTCCCCCCTCCATATGGTCGGCCTCTCCACACAGGAAGCTGGCCCTCTTTACAGAATCATCACCATACTTGGCCCTTATATCATCCATGGCCGAATATAGCCTTTCCTCCTTGGATGATATCTGGTTGAAAAAGTTGAGCTGGTTTGAATCCTTCTCCTGGACCTTGCTGGTTCCTATGCCTATGTGTCTAATAGGCTTGCCCCACCAAAGACTCTTAAAAATCTCACAGGCTACCCCATATATATCACTGACCTTATTGGTCCTAAATCCAAGAGTCCTCTGGGCCTGTGACCTTTTAAAATCCCTGTCTACAAGCTCTACTGATACTACACCTGCAGTGGAATTTTTCCTCCTCAGTCTAGCACAGACAGTCTCACTAAGGGCCAAAATCCAGTGCTTGGCCTCTTCAAAGCTGTATATATCGCTGGAGGTTGTGGTTGAATTACCAACAGACCTATTATTAGTATTGGTCTTATGAAAAAAATCATAGCCATCCAGACCGTTGGCATGGTTGTGTATGACTATACCATGCTTTTTAAAGTGTCTCTTCATAAAATTTATATCTGTATTGGCCAACTGTCCTATAGTTATTATACCAAGACTCCTAAGCTTTTTTGAAGTCTTTCTCCCCACAAAAAATAGGTCTTCTATCGGAAGTGGCCACATTTTTTCCTCTATCTCCGACTGGAAAAGGGTGTGGGTCTTGTCTGGCTTACTGAAGTCCCCAGCTATCTTGGCTAGGACCATCTTGTCAGAAACCCCCACATTTATAGTAAAGCCTAGTTCCGTCCTTACCCTCTCTCGGATGGTGTCAGCACAGTCTATAGGATTTCCAAATAGCCTTTGGGTCCCAGTCATATCCACAAAGGCCTCATCTATAGAATACTGGTAAACACTAGGTGAATAGGTCCTCAAAAAATCCATCAAACGATTGGAATACTCTACATAGAGGTCAAAATTTGGTGGAACTAGGTATATATCTGGACACTTGGTCCTAGCCATGCACACAGGTTCACCTGTCTTTACACCTAGCTTTTTGGCCAGCTGACTCTTGGCCAAAATTATGCCACTCCTTCTCTCTGAACTACCTGCCACCGCAGAAGCTATATTAATCAGGTCCAGACCCTCAATATTGTGCCTTTTTCTGTAGGCTGCCTCCCAGCTAAGGTAGGCAGAGTTTACATCTATATGAAAAAATACCTTGTCCTTCACCAAAACACCCCCTAAAAAATGGACTTAAAAAGAACATGTGTTCTTTTTAAGTCCATTTTACACCATATTTGTGATTTAGTAAATATTTATCTATAAGAAAAAAACACCTATAAAAAGAGACCCTCCTATCTAGCAATAGGATTTGCCAAACAGAGGACCTCATCTAAGATTATATAATTTCCATATTTTTTAAGCTTATATCCAGGGCCTTTACCGAATGAGTCAGGGCTCCACATGATATGATATCTATACCCAAGCCCCTGTAGTCTCCTATCTTGTCCGGACCTATATTTCCAGATACTTCTATAAGTGCCTGCCCACCTATAAGGTCTACGGCCTTCCTTATTTGGTCTATAGACATGTTATCTAGCATGATTATATCACACCCGACATCAAGGGCTTCCCTAACCTGGTCAAGGCTTTCAACCTCCACCTCAATTTTTTTGGAGAAGGATACTTTTTTTCTGGTCTTTTCAACAGCCTGCCTAATGCCACCTGCAACCCCTATGTGGTTGTCCTTTAGCATTACCATATCGGATAGGTTGAACCTGTGATTTTTTCCACCACCGATCTCCACTGAATACTTGTCAAAAATCCTAAGCCCTGGCGCTGTCTTCCTCGTGTCAGCTAGGCCAACTGATTCATCATCTAGAGCATCTACCATAGACCTAGTCATACTGGCTATACCACTCATCCTCTGGAGGAAGTTTAGACCAGTTCTTTCAGCCAAGAGCATTGCCTGGGCCCCACATTCAATTAGACCTATTATGTCACCCTTGTAGATCCTATCTCCATCCCTATATGAGGATGTAAATTTTACAGCTTCATCCAAAATTTTGAAGGTCTGATAAAATACCTCCAGACCACAGATTACACCATCTTCCTTGGCTATCAGTTCAGCCCTGGCCACCCTATCCTCATCTATTATAGGGTCAGCGCTAATATCCTTGTAGTTAATATCCTCCAGCAGTCCCTCTTTTATCTTGTCAAGCATTCTCATTTTTAAGCCAGTATTCATAAAATTCATGGTTCCTTTCCTTTATCCTGTCCACCAACATCCTGTGGTAGTCACCAATTATATCCTCAATCTTTCTAGTTTCCCTATTCTCCTCCATATGTATCCTAAGGTCAGGCAAGTGAGAATTTAGTGCTTCACCACACTTCATTCCACAGAAACAGGCTTCTAGGAGTGAGTTTGATGCAAGCCTGTTTCTACCGTGCAGTCCTGTACAAGAGGTCTCACCAATAGCATATAGGCCTGGTAGACTAGTCCTACCATCTAGCTTGGCCTTTATGCCACCCATATGGTAGTGTTGGCCTGGGCATACGGGTATCATATCCTTCCTGATATCTATACCCTTGTCCATACAGGCCTTAAAGACAGTTGGAAATCTTTCATCAATATTTTCCCTGTCTCTCACCCTTTCAAGGGATAGGTAGACATGGTTGCTCTGGTCCTCCTCCATCTTTTTTCTGATAGCCCTGCTGACCACATCCCTAGGTAGCAATTCGTCAACAAACCTATGCCCTTCCTTATCAAGCAGGATGCCACCCTCTCCTCTTAGGGCCTCAGTAATCAGGCTGTGTCTTCCCATGTCTTCATCATATAGTACAGTTGGGTGTATCTGTATATATTCTATATTAGAAAGGTCTACACCATGCTTTATGGCTATAGATAGGGACTCACCTGCTACTGACTCGTAGTTGGTAGATGAACTAAAAATTCCACCTATACCACCTGTAGCCAAAACAACTGCCTTAGCATATATGTTTCTGTATACACCATCCCTAAATACCCTGATTCCGACAGCCCTATCATCCTTAGCTATTAGGTCATAGAAGATTGTATTCTCACAAATCTCTATATTAAGTCTAGTCCTTACTTCTTCTGCCATAGCCTCACACATGGACCTGCCTGTAAAGTCTCCAACATGATAGACCCTAGCCTTCCTGTGTCCACCTTCTTTATGGAGACTATAGGTGTCTGGGTCGAGTTTGTCAAAATTCACACCATAGCCTATCAAATCATTAACCACATCTAGAGACCGGTCCAATATAGTCCTGACTACATCTACATCATTTTCATAATGTCCTGCCTTTAGGGTATCCTCTATATAGTCATCGAGGTTTTCATCGGCTAGCTTGGCTGATATTCCTCCCTGGGCCAGGTATGAATTGGCCTCTTCCATGGCCCCCTTTGATATTAGGCATACCCTATAGCCAGGGTCTAATTTTAGGGCACAAGAAAGACCTGCCGCACCACTACCAACTATTACAACATCATAAAAATCTCTCATTTAACTCATCTCCATCATCTTTTTGAGAGGTTGGCTAGCCCTCTCCATTAAGGACTCGTCAAGTATAATTTCTGGTCCTTCATCTACCAATACCCTGTATAGATTTTCCAAGCTATTCTTTTTCATATCCTCACAAGGCTTCATGGATGAAGGTATAATAAATTCACTATCTGGTGATAGCTTATTCATCTGGTATAAAATGCCCTCTTCTGTACAGACAATATATCCCTTCTTCTTAGTCCTTCCAACATAGTCTAAGAGTGCCTTAGTAGATCCTACGCAGTCTCCAAGCTCAACTACTCGACTTGTACATTCTGGATGTACAAGGACATCGTAGCCATACCTATTCTTTAAGTCCTCAACCTCCTCATATTCCACAAAGTTATGGTACTTGCAGTAGCCCTCATGGAATATAAAGTTTTTGTCCTCTATCTGGTTTGCTATATAGGATCCCAAATTTTTATCTGGCAAGAAATATATATTCTTGTTCGGTAGGGCCGATACTATCTTCATAGCATTTGAAGAAGTAACACAGACATCACTCCTAGACTTTACATCTGCTTTTGTATTAATGTAAGAGACTATAGCTACATCATCATACCTTTCCTTGATACCGTCTAAATCATCTAGGTTTACCATGTCTGCCATAGGACAGCCTGCACCTATGTCTGGAATCAATATTTTTTTATCGGGATTCAAGAGCTTAGCACTCTCACCCATAAAATTGACACCACAAAAGCAAATAATCTTATTTTTTGCATTCTGGGCATCCTTAGCTAGCTTGAAGGAATCTCCAACCTTGTCAGCTATGTCCTGAACCTCGCTATTTGCATAAAAATGAGCAAGTATTAGGACGTCCTTCTCCTCCTTCAAGCGTAAAATTTTTTCTTTTAAAATCTCAGTTTCCCTTTCCATATATCCTCCTCAGCAGATAAAATCTGCTTACTTATTGTTTATTTGTATATATTTATATGTATATACACTAACATATACATAATACTATACATAACAATAAATGTGAATAGGAAAAGGGGAAAAAATCAATTTTACTACGACAAGCACCTATGAAAAAAGCCACTGTACTCATTTTTCCCAAATGAATACAGTGGCTTTTTTACTTGGACCAGCTTCAAACCGGACCTTGTTTGGTTTTTAGACTTTTGTTACGTTCATACGCACATATGCTTATTATAGCATTAATAGGTATTACTTTAAAGCTTTTTAACCTATTTTTTTCCAGTAGATCCTACCCCGCCTAGTCTATCCTCAGACTTCGGCTGGTCATCATCACTTATTAGGTATTTTATAAATATTCCCTGAATTACCCTCTCGCCAGCCTTGATAATAACCTCTTCATCAGTTAGGTTCCTAAGCATAAAGCCTATGTTTCCATCATTGTCTGGGTTAGAATAATAGTCTGAATCTATAATACCTGTAGTATTAGCCAAGACTAGACCCCTCTTCATACCTATAGAGCTCCTAACATGAGTAGTCAGTACTTCATCCGCCCCCATATAGGCCTTTATATCTGTGAATATTACACCTGACTGCCCCCTGGCTGGTATTACTATATCAACTGGTGTACACAGGTCATAGCCTGCTGACTTTGCAGTTCCTCTCTGAGGGATAAGGATATTGCAATCTGGATATTTCCTATGTTGATCTGAAACTAGTTCAAAACCTCTCATATACCTACCTCTTGTTCTAAATTATATTTATATAAGTCTAGCTGGACACTTAAATGATCCAGCTAGTAAGACATAACAATTTTTATCCTAGCTATTTCTTAGGGCTTCAGCCATTTCCTTAGCCAAGGCTCTAAGCGCTTCATTATCCTCTTCCTTCATTGTTCCCTTAGCTTCAACAACTGTTGGAAGAACCTCGAAATTGCCACCTTCAGAAGCAAATTCTGTCAATTCCTTGACAGCACCGCCACTCCATCCATAAGAACCGAAGATTCCTAGGACGTGGTTTGACATCTTGTTCATTCTTAGAGTATATAGTAGCTGGTTTACATTAGGATATACTGAATTGTTGTATGTACAGCTTCCTAGTATGAAGCCCTTGTACTTCCAAATTTCACTAAGTATGTAGGATACATGAGTCTTAGAAACATCAAATACCTTTACATTTCTTATGCCCTCTTCAGCCAGATACCTAGCCAAAGTATCAGCCATCTTTTCAGTGTTTCCGTACATAGAACCATAAGCTATTACTACACCTTCTTCGTTGATCTGGTTAGCTAGTCTTATATATTCGTCTATTATCACGTTTGGATGACTTCTCCAAACGATACCATGTACTGGACATATAACATTTATTTCTAGAGTCTTTACCTTTTGAAGAGCCTTTGCTGCCTGCTTAGAGTACTTACCAACTATGTTTGAATAGTACCTTCTGATTTCGTCTCTAAAGAAGTCGAAATTCATTTCATCGTCAAAGATTGTACCATTTAGGGCACCAAAACCTCCGAATATATCCTGTGAGAATAGGATCTTGTCAGTTGTTTCGTAACTAACCATAGATTCCGGCCAGTGAACCATTGGAGTATTAACAAAAGTAAGAGTCCTCTTACCTAGTGATAGGGTATCCCCTTCCTTTACTTCAATGAAGTTTTCTGGTTCCATGTCTAGGTAGTCCTTGAACATAGCCCTAGCCTTCTTGTTTCCTACAAAAGTAAGATTTGGGTAAATATCCAAAACTGATAGGTAACAACCTGAGTGGTCAGGCTCCATATGGTGGATTACCAAATAATCTAGATCTCTACCATTTAGGTTCTTCTTTAGGTTTTCAATAAATCCATTAACCTTAGTTATCTTTACAGTGTCAAGTAGGGCTGTCTTTTCGTCAACTATCAGGTACGAATTGTAGGCTACACCCTCTGGCAATGGCCACATATTTTCAAAAAGATTTGTATCTCTATCGTTAACACCCATATAGTACAAGTCCTTCAAAATTTCAACACTTACTGTATTCATGAAATAAATTCCTCCTTCAATAAACTCTTATTTTAAATTTCATTTAATATACAAACTACTCCTAGCCTATATTATACAATAAACTAATCCATATGCCAACACTATTTAACAAATGACAAAATTAGCTATTTTCAATAGCTTTACTTTAAATATAGGCCTAGGAGATTTCCTCTTAGAAGGCTTAATTTTTGCCGCTTATAACTATAATTTTTACCCTTTATCTTGTTAATTTGATTTATGAATTGTATAAATTATTATAGTAGATGTTTTTTATATATCTACAAATTAAGGTTAAATATTTATACATTATTCAAGGGGGAATCTACTATGATTAAAGGATTGAAAAAATCGCTTATTTTATCTTGTGCCTTAGCCTTTTTGCTACCATCTGTTGCTAGTGCCGATATGTATGTAACTAGATTTGCTGGAGCCGATAGGTATGAAACGGCCATAGAAGTTCAAGAAAATTATTTTGGCAAGTCATACGCCAGTCAGGCTGTACTAGCACCTGGTAATGATTTTAGGACTGCTCTTTACGGGTCATATATGGCAACAGCCTTAAAGGCACCCTTCTATATTGTACCTAAGTCTGGTATATCCAAGTCTATCCTAAATAGGTTAAAAACCAATGATGTTGATCGTGTCTATATAATGGGTGACTACAAGCTTTTAAATAATTCACTTGAAAAGACTTTAAAGGCAAATGGATTCAAATATAGTAGGTTTTATGATAGGTATGTGGGTAAAGATTTTCTTTCAATCGCTAATGACATGGACCTAACTCTATTCAGTATATTATTTCCAGATATACATTTTAGGGGCGATCTCAGTAATGGCATACTTGTAAATGACCAAAAATTCCCAGACCTATTATCCTCTATACCATTTGTAGCCAACCTAATGAGGGAACAAGGAACTTGTTTTGTAGGATCATATAAACTTAATATGAATGATAATCTTGAAGGTTGGAGGTTTATTATAGGTGGTAATGACTCTATTCCAAAAAGAGTTAAAACTTACCCAGAAGACCTTGACGGATTAAATACTCATGATAAAGACTACTTTGGTAAAAGCTCAGACCTATACACTGGTAGGATTTCCGGTTCAGACAGGTATAAAACAGCCGTAGAAATTGCCAAGGCCTACAAGACAGTCCTTAAGCCATATATTAGTACTGCTGTTATAGTAGATTCTACTAACTATCCTGATGCCCTTGCCTCTGGTACCGTTGCTAATTTTAGTAATGGGGTTATCCTGCTTACAAGACCAGACAAGCTAAATGAGGATACTAAGGCCTTTATCCAGGCTAATGACATAAAGAATATAATTATAGTTGGTGGTGAAAAATCAGTATCCAAGAAGGTTGAAAATGAGTTAAAAGGCTTATAAGCCCTCTAGCTAAAAATCGAGTAGGGAGGATTTTCTCCTCCCTCAAGCGTATGTAATTTTTTCTGTAAATTAGCCTTCTATGGCTAATCTGCCGATTAGGCAGTTAAAAAAAATAAATATTTGATTATTGGGAAGGCTGGTGAAAATCCAACTTCCCTTTAATTTATAATATTACTTAATTTTTTGCATGTCAATAAAGACTGCTATAAAGTCAGTTTTAAATCTCTTAGTTGTCAATATTCAACTTATTATTGCAATTTACGAAAAAAAATGCTATAACTTACTAAATAGATTTTTTTGTATTTAAGAGGTTATTTTGTATTTAGGAGGTTATTATGTTAAGAAAAAATATTCGTACCAAAGCTATCTGCACTATTTTATCAGCTTCAGCTAGAAGACATAAAGTGGGTCCAACCCAAACATATATAGAAAAAGGATTGAGATAACGGATATGAGAAGCAGAAGAGTTTTATATCATTTTTTCATAACTATAGTTTTTATAATATTTCTTTTCTATAGTGTTAATCAAAAAAAAGTAGAGATGACAATATATAATATAATTGTATATGCGATTATTTCTTTAGGAAGTTATATAAGATATAAAAAAGAATGTAATTGTAAAAGTAAAAAATAAAGATTTGAATCGAGTAGGGGGGACTTTCTCCTCCCTATCACACCACGGAGCGTGCCGTTCGGCACTCCGCGGTTCAATTCAAATAATAAGGCTCTATATCAAATAATGTTGGTGATAATTTAAATCAATAAAATCTATTAAATTATGCGGCAGCATCCATAGCAAACTTATAGCTATGGATGTTGCCCTTTTGTATCTTATACCTTTCCATTAGCATTATCCTTGCCTTAAAATTCCTAAAACTCCTATATCCGTAGGATACTCTTTTAATTACCTTTATCTTATTATTTTTACCCTCCACCATAGCATTCGTATAGTCATATTTTAATGAGTTAACCACATACTTTCTAAGCTTTTTAAGGGTTTTTATACTCTTCCTAAAACACATCGGTATTTTATCAGTCCTAGTATTTAGAATATCTTCAAGCATAGCCACATCATTTTTAGAAATACTTAATAGGAAGTTTTGATAAAAATCATAGGCCTCTTTTAAGTTGGGAAATTCCTTTAACATATAGTCTAATATATCAATTGAACTAGTCATATTTTTAAAGTGCCTATTCTTGTAAAAATATATCCTGTTTAATTCCCAGTTTCTCGTAAGGGGTATTTTCCAGTATCTCTTCAGTATTTTATACTCTTTAGACCTGGTATTAAGCTTCTTCATCTCATTTATCCTTAACTTGTTTAACTCCCTTGTCAAGAGCTGTACTATGTGGAATTTATCAACTACGATATTGGCATTTGGAAAGACCTTCTTGGCAAGATCAATATATGGCCTATACATGTCTGTAGTCACATATTCTACCCTTTTTCTCACCTTCAAAGGATATGAATTAAAATACTCAAAGAGGTATCTTTGCCTTCTATCTGCCAGGATATCAAAAATATGACCACCCTCTAAATCAGTTAAATTTACACTCATAGACGCATCAACTGTATTTACTGACTTGAATTCGTCTATTGATAGAATCCTAGGTAGATAATTTTTTCTTCTCCTATCTTCAGTTAAACGGAGTATTCTGGCAACACTAG